>Ga0214542_1006020_pt1 | contig 22514 bp, 6 predicted proteins | sample CNSS1metaG_FD_160096 | JGI IMG/M metagenome (GOLD analysis project Ga0214542, IMG submission 160096) | Root nodule microbial communities from cowpea collected in UCLA plant growth center, Los Angeles, California, USA - CNSS1 | ecosystem: Host-associated > Plants > Roots > Nodule | place: USA...
TGGGCTGGAGTTTTTCTTGTGTTTTATTTAGGGCTATGGCCCATGTATCTCTTTCCGTATTTCTACGCTACATTCTACGTTGTATTCGTATTCAGCTTTCCTTGGCATCGTGGTGTACCCGAATTTTTGTCGGGGTTGCGTTAAGGCCCCCAGGACTACGCTACAGTACTTATATTGTGTGACGTTTTCCTTTAATTTCGCTTAATAATTAAATGGGACGTTACAAACATTATTTACACATATTTGTTTATTGAAATTAAACTTGTTGTTTTGTCAGTGTCCAATCATCTACATATACTTATCTTTTATTTCTTTCCTGAATGCTAAAGTTAAGAAAAATAATAGTCAACTCCTTCACATAATCCCAAAGCAATTTAATTAAAACACATTAGACATCAAGAGTTATGTCCTCATCCTCACAAAAGAGGTCTACACATAAATATGCATGGTGAAACTTGAGAAAAAAGACATCACACTAAAAAAAGGAAAGGAATGATAAATATATATATTTAATTTGTTAACTTTTTTATTCAAAATAATTTGATTCTAATTTGATAAATATATATATTTAATTTGCAAGAACTAAGACAACAGTCGTCTTTGTCAAAAAAGCATAGCAGGTCATACAATACAAACTGTAGAAATTCCTAATCAGAACAAAAATTTTTTCTATAAGGATGATAATGTTCTCTATGAGGATGAAGACCCATAAATCTATTGTCTTAAAGTTTTTTATTAGAGATTGTGGCAATCCTTTATATGTGGGTTTGACTCATGTTTCATTGGTGTCATATCTCCTTAGTGATATATCTCAAAAAATCCAACAACAAAAATATATATATTTTAAATATATTATTTTGATTCTCTATCATTAATGGTCAAGATCCGTCACTGTTTAAGGTATACCAACTTAACATATGTTTAAATTATGAAAATATGTGTTTGTGGTGTGGGAGGTGATAAGTTTTCCGGTTCATAATCACACGATAAGAAATAACTAATCTTGATAAGTATAGTATAATTTTTTTTATTAGGAGTCTAAGTAACCTCCAAAAAATCTAACAACTCAATGAAAAAAATCATCTTTGTATGAGATAATCCAAAAGTTAGCAAAAATTAAAAAACCATTTCTTTTAACATCTTAAATGGTTTTAAAAAGTTTATTTCGAACAATAATGGTGAAGAGATGTAAAATCAAGTAGGATATTGCATGCTTACTAGTACTTGTCAATCCACCAACAAATTTGATCCAAATTCTTACTTAGACATCTTTTATTCGACAATCAATTAAGTGTTAGTGTTTAAAGAAAATAAAATCAAAAGTGTGATTATGTTATGATCCATACTTTTGAATCTGTCAAAGTGAGATTACCAAGTAGAAATTAAAAATTTTGTTTGAAGGGAATTGTTGTTTAAAAGTTATTGAAGATTTTATTTTAAGGGTAATAATGATTGGTTGACAACCATCAAATTTTTTAAGCCAGGTCAGAACTATTTTTATTACTTTTTTATTAAATCATATAATTATATTTTAATTAAATATATTATTTTAAAATTTTATAATTAAAAGAAGTTGTAATATGGTTGGTTTTCAAAAATTTGAGCGTCAAAATACTTTTTTTTTCCTTGTTTTAACTCTTATCTTTTCAACAAGAAGATTTTGAGTACTAATAAACTTTTACGTTGTACAAAGTGTTTAATTCGTTGGTAGAGTTATTAGAACTCGGTTTACACTTTAAAAGTCAAAGCTCTTTAAATACACAGTTTCTTATCGATTTTGTCATTGAGCTACCAAGTTTTTTTTTTTTTTTTAATGAAATTAATTTACGGTTATCTGTTGAGAATTTTCTATCGTAAACTTCTAATGATGGTTGTCAAATACTCTTGAGCTTCATGAATGAACGGTTAAGTATTACATTTTTGTTTTGATTAGTTAAGAAACAATGTATTATGTCTTAACTAGGGATGACGGTGTACGGTGGGACGGGACAGGAATGAATTTCATTATCTCATATTTATCTTTTTAGAAAATATTTATCCCTATTCTTATACTCAATCTCAAAGAATATCAAATTTTTGTCTTATCCTCATCCTCATCGGGTAACAGGTATATGTATAATCTCGTACTCATAGTCGTATCCGTTTTTTTACTACTTCAATATTAATTTTAATTAATTTTTATAAAATAATAAAAAATTAATGTAAAGAAAATATAATATTATCAAATATTCAATATTAGGAGGATGATTTTTCTTTAATATTAAATATTTTTAAATAAATTATAATTGTTTACATTTTATATTAGAATACCAAATAAAATTTTATGAGAACTAAACTATTTATTAAATTTGCAAACATTAATGAAACTTATTTGATAAAATTTAAAAATATTTTTGAAAAAATATAAAAAGAAAACAAATATTCAAATTACAATATATTTTAAATATTTATTTACTTCAATTTTGTAAATTCTAATGAATCTCTATTTTATACACTAATAAAAGTTATAATACATCACTTGATGAAAATGATGCAAAGAACAAATAATAAACATAATAATAAAACTTTAACATAGATCTTGTATCTTTTGAACTCCAATATATGTTGGATGGTGATAAAAAAATATTCATCACAATTATATTAAATTTTTATATTATAGTAAATAAAAGTTATTTATACAATTATAGTGAAAAAATTACAGTATAATTGATAATGAGTTATAAAATAAAAAATAATTAGATAAAATATATCGAAATAATATTCTACTTGATGAAAATAAAAAACAAAATAAAAATATTAAAAAATAACAAATGTGTGTCTTATAAACAATTAAAGAGATTGTTGAAAGAAAGTGCACAAATGAAAACAATATATAACTAAGGGTATGATAAGATCAGAAATACCTTAGAGATCTAAGAAATTTTTTCAAATATCAACATATATACTCAATGGTCGACAAATAACAAAAATTGTTTTAGCGAAACAAAAGAGTTATTCAAATGAAATAAAAATTAATAATAATAAGTAAAATTTTGTTTTATATTACATAGTAAATAAAACATTTATGCTATTAATTACTTAAATTGAGAGTATTAAACATTCTCATGTGAAAGAAAAATATACAATAAATAAAAATATTAAAAAATAATAGAAATATTCAAATGTGAGACATAAATTTTTTTAATTGGCATACATCATTTTAATATAATTACATAAAGATTATGATAAGATGAAAAATATATCAGAGATGTGAATAAGTTTCATGACAAACCAAATAATTAAATAAATAATATATATATATATATAATAACTTAATTAATTGTGAATATTTAATAATTTAAACGGGGACGAATATTATGGTGAAAATATGTACATCCATATACACATCCTCATACCCAATCCAAAAAGTCGGAATTCTCTATACCCCAGCTAATACAGAAATTCTCCATCAAAATAGAAACGGGTTCGGACAATACATGACGAGTTTATTTGGCATCTCTAATATTAGCTGATACTCTTCATGGTTAAATATTGTTGCTTCTATTTTTTCAGCATTTGCTATTGATTTGTTTTTGTCTTTTAGGTGGTTGAGTACATTTGTTTATGCGAAAGCCTTTTGAGTTGTAAATGTATTTTGCGTTTAAGCATTTTATCTTTTCGCATTTTAAAAAAATATATTAAACACTAATTAAATTAATACTTAAATCGAAATCTAATTTCTAAACAAATCTAAAAAAATACACCGAATGTATTTTGAATCCGTCCAAATTTTTATTTATTTTTTGGCTGAAACGCACTTCAACCTTATATATATATTCAGTAGCAGATTACCATTAAAGTTTCAGTGTCCGTTGTATAGAGTAGAAACATTAATAAATTCAATTTGTTAGTACTTATAATATTCATGATATTGGCCATAATTTTTATTTTTTTTAGAATACTAATAATCAATGAATTTAGAAACATAAATAAATAGTCATGTTCCCTTTAATGTAAAGATCTGCATAATTTCTAAACAAAGGTCAAACTACGATTCGCAGCTTCGCATGGTTTTTCAACAAATGCAGCAGCTCCAGAAAGAAATTGTCCACATAAACGTCTAGAAGGGATCATGGGCCTTATTGGAGCAGATGCGGGTCGGCCCAAATAAATGTCTGGGAAAGAATCTGAAAGGTGAGGCTGAAGCAACCAATCAGGCCCAGAAGCATAAAAATTGAGGCTGACGCAATCACGTAAATCCCCGCATCGCTCACTTTCCCTCGAAACTTTCTTTGCCAACTCTTCCTCAAACTCAAGACTCTTCCTTAAACTTTCTTCAATCTCGAACCCGTCGTTAAATTGCATCTCTCCGTCGTCGTCGTCGACGATAGGGTAACCACACAATTCGCAGCAATCATCGTCTTCAGGGACCAACCTCATCGTCACTCTTTCACCTTCAGTTCGAACTTCCATAATGCAGTGTTCGTGGCCATCGTGACCACGGCTCACTCTCTCCGCCGTTATTATCAACCTTCCGTCACCGTTACATTCCCTCGTGAAAGCCCAAGGCATTTCTCCCATTTCTCTCATCAACGTTAATGGCGGTGGCAACTGCCTCTTCCTTTTCTCAATCCTCTCTCTGCACCTCATCATCACAATCGGAGAGTCAGGTTCCACCCTCCATTCCTCTACGTAGGTTATCATGCAGTCCCCGCTCTCCGTTCCGATCACGTCTCCCATTAATGTCGTTCGGAACGCCCACGAGGCCGGTCCCCACATCCTTGATATCGTCGGAGGCGCTGGTGATGACGGTTCTGATTCCACGGCTTCTTCTGGTGTGCAGCGATGAACAACTCTCGTGGGTGATTTTAATTCTGAGTGAAATAGGGTTTTGAGACCGGCTTCGCCTGTACGGCGTCGTTCTGGGGTACGTTTTGGGAACGCTAGTTTGGCTTTTCGCAGCAATATGAGACTATAAAACATGGATGTGATGTGCGATAGATATTTGCTCAACATTTCCACGCATATATGTCTTCCACTGTTTCCTGAAATAAGCATAGAAGTTTGTTCCAGTGGAGAGAATCATCCTCAAACAAATTAAAATAAATATACACGCATTCTTGATAAAAATTTTAAAATGAATGAGAAGATAAATTTTAATGCAATAAATGACATCATGTGATAGAAAAAAAAATATGATAATAAAAAGACTACTAATTTCTAATTCGTAATGAAATTAAATGTTGGCAATAGAATAGTTAAAATTGAAATTAGGATACCTCTAACAAATTTTCTAAGTTTTTGGTCAATGAATTAAAAAAAAGTTAAGTATAACTTATATGAGTACACATTAAAGATTGTAAAAAACATACATTTTTACACATTCAACTATCACCTGCAAATTATTCCTTCTACTTTTCTGTGAATAGTAAATTTATACAAATAAACACAGCATAAAAGTCTAATACTTTCTCTGTTCTGGGAAAATTCTACGTATTTATTTATTAATATAAGTATCATTGTCAACAAATATAACCCAGAATAATTTAAAGAATATATACATCTTTAATATATCAAAACAATAATATTATACCTTATCTATTATTTTTAAACATTATGAAACTATTCAAGTTTACTTACTGTTAAGGCAATATTTTTCTTATCTCTCTCGCATTATTCACTGAATTAAAAAGAATTCTATGTTCTCTCTCTACTAATTGAATTAAAAGTTATTCTATGTGCTCTCATTGATTAAAAATATACAAAGTATTATTTAAAGATAATTCAAAAAAAGTTATTTAATACCTATTTTATGAGACGAAAATTAATTTAGGATATTTTTTTTCTTCTAAAACATCATATTAAGAAGAGCAAATGGGGTAATATATTAAACTTAAACTAAAAATAAATAAAATATGTAAATGAAGTATTTGCATTGTATGTTTCGAAAAACAACATAAATATCATGTAGCTGGCAGCCAGTGAAGAAATTAATATGCATGATGATTACACAATTAATGCAAGAATTTTGAAAAGCAATTGTGGATTTGAATTGGGGATGTAAGGAAAGGCTAGGGCATGTATTTATGGTATTGCATCGTAAATAAGCAAATGTGGCGTGGTTGTGATCCATTTTTGTTATACATTTATAATTTTTTATTTTTGGCTTTTATATAGCCTTTCATTGATTCTTTTTCCACTATAGGCTTTCGGTGCATTTGGAAAAAAAACTAAAATAAAAAAGACAAAATAAGAAAACAACAAAAATAAAAACTGAAAATGCTGATTCTTAATGGGTTAAAACATGTAGTTTGTTCAACCAATTAGCTCAAACACCTTGTTTCTCTATAAATGTAAGAGTTAAATCAAGGCTAAGTTATCGTTTCTTGTGACTGTTAACATATATAAATACCGTTCCAGATTTACGAGAGCCATTGAACGGATTAACCAGAATTAACAATGTCAGAAAAAAAATTATTGAGCAGGAAGAATTACAAAAATGCGGGTAGAAATTATTGGATGAAGTTTGATGGATGAATTTGTTTAAAATTACATAGGGAAAAAAGAAGTATTACTTTTAATTCATATTAAATTCACAAACCATTTTTAAAATTTGAAAACCTACTATAGAATTATAAAGGGTTTTGACGAAACTAGAACGAAAATATAAATCTGAGATGAACCACAAAACTATGTTATCTATGGGGTAATGAATCGAACAGTGGTAAGATCTGAAAGTGGTAGCGAAAAAGACACGCAAGGATATGAAAAGAGGAGAAATCTTACTTTGGTACTGAGCCGTGAGTGAGTGTTGCCGCGTCACTTCATCTTCTCTGACACCGAGAAAGATCGGAAGAAAACAGAGAAAAGGAGAGAAAAATCATCACAACAAACTAGGAACGCATTACAGTGAAGAAAACGTATATGATGCATAGTGGCGTTAATTACCTTAAATACCCCTTGGTTGGCATAACTCGGGAATTGTGGAGAGTGGTCCCCACAGGGGTTTGGAGGGTACGAAGGTCTTTTGCGTTTCTTGTGGTGAAAGAATATGAAAACTAGTAGATGAAACAAAATCTGCGTTACGAAGGAAAAGGTGAGAGAACAAGAATTTCCATTAAAGGCATTCAACAGATTTTGTTTGCTTTTATACTCCTGTTGGCTTTCATGTTTAGATGCCAGCTAGGTTCATTTTATAACTCTTTAATACATTATTTATTACTGCATTTTCTACTTTTTCTTTTAATTATTTTCTCTGTTTTCATTTCTATATCGAAATAAATGTACATACACAAATTAATTAAAATATCAAGTAAAGTAATAATTTATTTGATTAAAACGATACTTATTTTTATCTTAAAAAAATAAATCAAAGTAAAATTCTTTTAAAACTTAACACTTTAGAAAAAAAAAAAAGAAAAGAAAGAGCACTAGCTAAAATTGATTGGAAATTACATATTGCATGAGTCTCGCTATTTGTTTTTATTTAATGTTTAACTTTGAAGTATAAATTATTTTATATACCTCTCATAATTTGATTAAATAATTTTAATTTCTATATATAAAAATGTAACATTGTACTGGAGTTATGCGCAAAGTCAAACATAAAGTTCGTTGTGTTTAAAAAATATATATAAATATCAGAACTGCGTTAAGTTTTTAAAATAAAAGAATTAAAACTATTTTTGACCAAAGAGTCAAACCATATGTTGTCCAAATTATTCCTTTACTTGATGGGATTGATGTGGTATGATATAGTTGGAAAATGTTTTTACATGATTATTGTAATAATTATATAGTAAGTGGAAAAGAAAAGGTAATAAAGATCAATGTTGTGTTTCCAATGAGTTGTTTGAGTGGTGTGCATGAATCCGTGTGAAATGGGGTGCAGAGCTACAGAAGAAATGGAAACGTTACTGTTGTCTTTGATGATGTTGTTTGCTGCTTGGATAGTTGTCTCCGATCCAATGGTTAGATAATGGTTGAAAAGAAACACAATTTTGATGGATTCAAAATTTGAAATCAAGTGGACCCAAACAATAAAATAAAATAAAATTCCAGAACATTGATTAGGGTAACATCCCAAAACTCATCTCCCAGATAAACACATGCTATTCATAATTACATAAAATATTATATATATATATATATATATATATATATATATATATATATATATATATATATATATATATATATATATATATATATATATATAAACTTTGAAGAAATATACTCATTTCTTCGTACAAATTTGAAAAATAAACATTAAGAGAAAAATGAATTGATATTTTAAATTAAATATGACATTATTAATACATTTTACTGCAAACTAATGTCTCGTTAAATGAATGTGAGATTTAAAAATTTTAATAATTGAAAAAGTGTATAAATATCGTTAAATATTTTAAGTAATAGGTAAAATGGTTTGTTGGTTATAATTTAAAGAATTTATTTTATGTTAAAATATTTTTTAAGAGATATAAATTATTTAATTAGAAATATATTATTAGATGTTATGATATATTCTTGGATGTTGTTATATATTAGATATTGTTTAGAAATAAAAAAGATATCATGAGATATTGTTAGATTTTGTTAGATATTATCAGATATTTTTATTAAATAATAAGAAGTGATAATAAAATATTATATTTTTCTTACCAATATTAAATATAAAAATATAGGAGAACGAGGAGAATTTTGTTAAAAATCATGACAAGCGAAGGAATAAGGGAGAAAGATTTTATTAAGAATAAGGAAGAAGCGAATAGGAGGGGAAACTAAAAGCTTACAAATTTTAGTTGTTTTGACTATTTTAATTATTTTAACATATTTTAATTTGTATTTTTTTATCTTATTTGTGAAATTGTGAATATATAACAAGTTTTATTATGTATTGATGTTGTATGAGAAACTTATGTAGGGACAAAGGATGATTCTTAATATGTTTGCATGTATGGTGACTCGACAAGAGATGGTGAAGGGTAATTTTGCAAAGTTGTATCAGATGTGAACTTCATCTGAGCTCTTGAGAAGAATGATAGAAAGTGACACTTATGTACTTTGTCAGATAAGCTCTTGACGAGAGTGATGAGAAATGACACCTACAAGCTTCACCATAATCTTGGTAGCAGGGGGAGTGGAGCACTTATTCGGTGCCAAAGATACAATTCAGTTTTCTGACATGGAGATCAGGGAGATCACTAGTGGTTCTACCATTAATATGATAATATGTTTTCTTTTAATTGTTGTGTAATACAACATGTTTTTGTGTGTATGTATGATATGTTGTTTTATTTTATTTTTTATTGAAAATACCTTTAAACTTTTAATGTAATGAAAATTATTGCTATGACAACTAGTATTTATGTTAGTTCACCCGTTGATTGTCAGTTGCACGTGCGATGATGGTATTTAATTGGGAACATATAATAGTACAAGTATTGAGAAAGATGCACAAAACTAGAGATGATGATCAATATCGAAAAACGTTTGAGACAATATTTTAATCTTATATTTTTACTTTTCAATAAAAATTGTTTGGAAAATAATGATTTTTTTGTTTATCGATATTTTCAATAAAATAGGAATAAAATTCTATTTTAAATTATATAATTTGTGTTAATTACAATATTTAGGAATACAAATAATACTTTTTACAAGAAGCATAATTTATTTACTCTTAGATCTTCTATGTATTTTAGGTGAATTTTACATTTCGAATTCAATATAATAAATTCTACCTTGAATTTAATGGAAATTGATTTATGAATTTTTACCTCGTAATATTTTCTAATTTAATGTATTAATAAAGTCTTTTCATATATTATCAAATTCTCAAATGTATTGTAACCATTGACCATAACATCACTCTAATAAATATAAGTATGTTATACTAAAAATTGAAATATAAGTCAAAAGTTTCACATTTAATAAAATTATCGAAAATAACAATATAATAAGAAAAAAAATGTAATAAATCAATTTTCTTAATATATTTTTTATCAAAGATAATATCATAGTTTTTTATATAACTTTTTTTTAGTTCATTGATAGTGACTCTCTTTTTAGTTAATATTAATAAAAGAAAAATCACAGAAAGGCCCTACAGCCTAAAACTAAAAAAAAAACACTTAAAGAATATATTTGTTGATCTCTTTTTTTAAAAAACTAAAAGTGAAAAATATCTCAGTGTTTTTGTTTGTTTTACTATTGAAGGACGATGAAAAAGAAGAAAAAAATCAATGAAAAAAAAAAGAGAGAACATGTGAATACTTTTTGTTTATTTTAAGCAAGAAAATTAAGTGATTAGTATGAAATAGTTATTCATGTTATCTAAATAATCTTTTATTAATATCAAATGGTTAACAATCTTTTGAAAAAATTAAAAAATTAAAAAATTATAACTTTGTATTTTATTTTTATATTTCTTATGAAAACACAATCTTAGTATTCATGTCTATCCTCGGTTGAAAAAATGAGAGCATAAAGAAGCCAATTTTTAAGGGCATGCATGTGCACCTTTTCATAAATTAATAGAAAAATTCAAAACTACAAATATAGTAAATCATAATGTAAGAACCTAAGATGATATTTTATAGGGTGTTTAAAATAATGATATTCAAATATTTTAATATTAAAATGTTAAATTATAAATAGGATTGTATAAACGAGTTTCATTAATTATAAACACATTATCTTTCTAAAATCATTTTTCTAGAGTTTCCTCACTTTTTTTTGTGATTTCTCATCATTTGTTCATCTCATTGAGATTAAAGACCTCTAAGGTGATTTTGGTGACGAACTCTCCACTTATGTCTTATTAATTTTTTCAATTGAGTAAGTTGATTTTTTGCCTTTTTTTCTTAGTCTGATATTATTTTGTATGCATGTGAGTGATCCTAGCTCACATGCGCTGATCATGTTTGTGTTGTTCCTAGGGTGAGTTGTGTGTTCTTATAGCTTTGAGGGAGATTTGATACTCCCTGAGTTATTTGAGTCATCTTACAGGTAAAAGAAGCTAATTACAAAGCTTTTAAGTTATAGAAATATTGAATTGTTAAATTGTATGATGGTATTGTGATTTGTCTGTGTGTTTGATATGTAGAATGTACATGATTGTGTGAATTTGATTGTTTTAAACTTGAGGTTATTTACGTATAAATATTGGTTGAATGGGTATTGCATTTGAGATCAATTTACATTAATGATTGTGGTCAATTTGAGCTTGGTATGTGTTTGACATTTGTGAAAGCCATTGAGTTGTTTAGACTTGACTAGAAAGACATGATTATACAAAATCAGGTTCTGCAAAATTATGCAGACTCGCTGGTCAAGGGTGAGCTCGCTCAACGAATCCAAAGTCAGAGGCTCATTGACTTGGGAGTCGCTGAGCAAATCCAAAGTTAGGGACTTAGTGACTTGGGAGTCGATGGTCGAGTACCTACTTGCTCAGCGAATCCAAAGTCAAAGAACTTACTGACTTTTTAGTCGCTGGTCGAGAACACCTCGCTAGACAAATTTTGGAAGAATTTTTCTCTTTGAGTTCCAATGATTCACTCACTGGGTGAGCCATTTGGTCGTTGGACGAGTGAACATTTGTCACTCTTCCACATCTCGATGGTAGCGGACCAGGAGAGGTAATTTTGTCCGTCTAGCTTCTCGGAAGTAATGAAAGGACTTCCAGATAATGAAATAGCACTTCCAGAGGCCATTTCTGATCAAGGGAACAAAAACAGATAGCAAAAACAAAAAAATAGTGGAGATTTTTAAACGCCCTGGGAGATTTTCACAAGGGTGACGTTTGGACCTCACCGAAACAAAGTTTTAAGGGTCAAAACAATAGCAGAAGGCTCCGACGAGAGCTACGGAGGTGGCGCTGTGACGTTCCGAGCAGCAGAAGGTGGCGCGTGGACTGCACGTGCCTGTTCGTAGCGGAGAAGACGCGGCGTGTGGCGGCGCATGGACGGGGGGCTGGTTCCGGCACTGGTGGGGGTGGCTGTCGCTCGGAGAGGTGTTCTAGATCTAGTGATCGCCGGTGAAAACTAAGGTGGCCGGAGACGGTGGCCGGAGACGGCGGCCGACGAAGAATAGTTGCAGACAGCGACAGAACAGTGGCAGACAATGATGATTTAGTGAACAGTGACAGCTGGTAGCTTTGGATAGTGTTTAACGGCAGTGGACAGCTGCAGACAGTAACGAACAGTGGCGGATGGCGGCAGACAACCGCGCACGGCGAAAGTGTCGGTGGACATGACCAGACAGAAACCAGAGCGGGATCGACCCGCTCTGATACCAAGTTGAGATTAAAACAGAAAAAGATATGTTTGAGGGCTTGTAGAGTCCCCTCTACTGTTCTTGATATTTATATAAATAATAAAGGAGATACAAGGGAAGTTGAAACATTATAGGCTACAACTAGGTGGTAGGGTAGAGGTTATCCAACACTCAACCTCCTAGCTTACACATAATGATTGCCTAGATATACTAATTATTTCTACAATTTTAAACTAAAAATCACATAAAGTATTGAATAGTTTATGTTAGTTTTAATCTCTTAAAATTTTAAACCAATGATATTAGTCTTCTCTTCTAAAAATTTCATTATAATTTTAAACAAACTCTAACTTCAAATTAAAAATATTTAATAAAAAATGTGAATTTTAATACAAATATAACATTTATATAAAAAACTAAAATTTGGTCTCAATTTAGAAAGGTACAAAATTGTTCAATTTTTTAAAAATTGGAACTGAATTGAACCAAAATAACGAATTTAAGAACCAAATTGAGTATGAGACATGAACACTAATACGTGACAGTGACCTGAACACGTGATACTACTACTACTACCACGTGATACGATATTGGTTTGACACATGACAATACTTTTTAAAATTAAAAAAAGTAAAAATAACTAAATTAAAAAAAATCATGAATTATCGCATAATATATCACAGTTTACTATGATTAATTATTTAAACGATGTTAACAAAAATAACTAAAATTTTAAAAAAAATTGAACTTTATTGAAAAATAAAATAGTAAAGTTGACTTGACAAAATTAAACGAAAATAAAAACTAAATTATTGTTTTAACGTATTGTTAAACATGAAAGTAATGTACGATAATTTTTTAATTTACTTTATTTACAGTGAATAAACTGACATAAATTAAATTAATATTAAAAATATATCTTATTTAACACATGTTACAGGGACATTACATTACATAAATATTAAAATAAAAATGCATTAATCAATACTAAATATTAACTAAAAGATCAATTTAAAGACTAATAATAAAATAGCATAGACTTATAATCGATCTTTAAAACTCAATGATTACGATTTAGGATCCATAAATCTAGAGTCGCATACACATATTACAAATCCAACTCTACTATCTATCTCAATATAACTATCTCAGTTTCTTGTGGAGACTAAATACTTTTGTTTCTTGTAGAATGGTAATATTAATACTATTACAGTTTTTTAACAATTTGTGGAAAAATAGATTAAATTGTTTCTGTCCATATTGTGAGGAAGTAAGACTTTTATTGAGAGTTACTGGGTGCATAGAAGTTGGCAGCATGCAATTCCAAATGACCAATGAACCAGAAAGATTGGTAGCTGTACTACAACTAAGAATTCACGGATCGAGAAGAACCATCATCATTACCTTTTATCTTATTCACCTCTCACTCATCACCCTTCTCACTCATCTTTCATGCAATCTCATACTATTAACAACTACCACTTACCACAAATCTTCCAAAATTCAAACTCCATTTCAAGTTCTAATTCACTTTTCAAAATACAAATTAAGAATTTTGTACGACAAATAATATTCTTCCAGATTACATATATTTGATACAATGAGAAATAATGACTCATTTTCATTTAAACTTTATACTTTAATAATTTATCTCATTCAAGCATCTTAAATTAAATCAATTCTAACAATGAAAAATACTATTACTCTATATTTTTTAATAGTTAAAAAAGAGTCATGTGTACAATAGTAGAGCTGCTAAATATGTATAGTGGTTTACAATCAGTGCGTTTGGCCCGAACATGTTACATAAAATTAAATTGAATTATAAGTTTATTGAACACTTTGTTTCGCTAATTTATAAGTTCAAGTGTTTAATCAACTTTTTAAATTTTAAATTTGTATCTTTCGTTTTTTTTCATTTTTTTATTATTAATACTTTAATGTTTAATTGTGTCTACACCATCCTTTCTAACTAATTTAATGTATTTTTTTACTATTTTAATTATTAATAAAAACATTTAATAGTTAATTTTTTTAAAAAGTTAATAATTATAATTTGACGTTAATAAAAAGTATTAACAATATTATAATTTTGTACTCAAAATATAAAAAACCATATAATAAAAATATAACAGTTTTATTGCAGGGAGAAGTTGATTGCTTAAATAATGCAACGCTGTTAAAAATATTTTTTATATGGTTTCTTCTAATATTCTTGGCTAGCTTTTAAAAACTGATCATGGAAATATAGTGAAAGCACTAACTTAAAATATCTATTAAAATATTATCTGTAGTTGAATTCTTGTCAAATTTATGAATCAAATAATGTATTTTATTACAAGATTTTTAGTGTTATTTAACCAAAATAATACAATATGTAGTTATCACTTCAAAACTATTAGACGTGAAATATGAAAAGTCATAAAATATATCATAACTTTTACATTTAAGAAATATTTTTGAAGAACAATTACAGTTACGGTTACACTTATAAAAAATTATCAAAAGTCATAATATATATAATATTGAGAATTAAACATGAAACTAAATAAACTATCTTATATCATAACTTTTAAATTTAAGAAATATTTTCGAAGAACAATTACAGTTAGGAACTAAATAAATACACTCCCGGATCTTTTTTAATGGTCAGTGTTTTTTTTTTCAAATTTTGCTTTTATATCTATCATTCATAAAATATTTTTATAGCCAATGTAAAACTTGTGAACATCCCAAACATGAACCACTCATGATAATATCTATTATAAATTAAAAACATAAAAATCTATAAAACTAGTTATTTTTACAAAGGTAATAAATATGAATTAATTTATATTTTTATTGCAGAACTTTTTTAATACACTACAAATGAAAAGATAATCTAATAATGAGAAACAAGGAACTGGAATATTATTGCGGCCAAAAAGGTGGAACATGTAACAACAAAAAATAGCACTAAAAGAACAAAAGGAGAATGAATTAACCCTGAACTGTTATACTACGACACTGGTCTTCAACCTGTTCTGCTCTTAACCTAATCGCAAATGGAGTGGGAGCTTCTTCTTCTTCTTGTTCTTCATCATCTTCTTCTTCTCTTTCTTCTTCCTCCTGATAGAGAGGAACAAGATGTATTGTGAGACGACCATTGGCTCTGTGCGTTGTGAAGCACTCGTGATGTTTGAGCTTTTCTTCTTTTAAGATCAATCTTCCATCCGCGGTGCAGTATCTCCTCATCACGAATTCCATGGGTATAGGGGGCGGCAACTCTCGCTTTTCCTTTCTCTTGGCACTGTTCTTGGAGACAACAACAGTGTTTGTTTCGGAGAGGACAATGTCGTCGTTGAGGTCAATGTTGCAGCTCTCAGTGCCGATGTAGTCATCACCATAGTTGAAGGGAGCCATGTGTGGGTGACGAGGAAAATATCTTAGGAGAAAGAGAAAAAAAAAATGAAGAGTGGGGTTTGAAAATGGTTTTGATGGTGTGTTTATATAAGTGTTTTGCATTGAATGAGAGGGAGGTTTTGGGGAAGAGGAAGTGACAGCTAATGTGCATGAGATGAAGCCAGGTTGTGTTATGTTGTGTTTCTCTGCCTTTGTCAGTATTCATTTTCCCAACTTCAAACAATTGGATGACAATTACGTAATACAGTAAAAGGAATATTAAATTCTTCAGATATTTTTACTTTCAGCAGGGGCAAAAATTTTAAAAACCTTTCTCAAAATTTATAATCCCATTTTCATTATTTTGTTAACTATGAAATTGAGTAACTCTAATTTAGAATGAGAGAACAAGAACTGATTGTAATCCTCATGTAAAACATTTAAGTATTATATTGATAGTTTGTCTCTTTTTAGCTTATATTTATCAATTTCAACATCTACTTTTTTTTTAATGTATTTGAAAATTCATCCATTTCTTTAAATAATTTATTTGAATTATTTCTTTTAATATGTTGTTGGTTTCTATATTTGTGTTACCTATTTAATTGATTACTATTTACAATTAATCTATGTTTTCCAGAAGACTATGTATATCATGAAGAAAACTTAAAAAAGTAATCATAGATTAATTAAAAAATCATTAAATATGAAAGATAAAATTAACTAAATTGTTTAATATTTCACAAATTATATAAATATTAGTGCAGGTACATCCCATTTCGAGGTCAACGCAGAAAAGAAAGTGAAAATAATAAATTAAATAACTGATACAACTGGAAAATAAATTTTGAGTAAGAAAATTACTTAAATATGCACATGTAATACTTGCATTCTCATTAAGCTACAATGATTGTGTCATCTCTAATTACATAAATACCATATCATTTTTAATAATTATGCCTTAACTATTCCTTTTAATATACAATTGTTTTTCTGTATTTATTTTGATTATTTTATTTAAATTTAATTATATTTTAAGTTTTTGATAATTTTATAAATCCATCATCAATCCAAACACAATTTTATTGATACATGTCACTTCAGATTTGTTACCTCATATAATTTTAATTTTATAGTTTTACATTTTTATAGTTTTATAATTTTATACTTTTACAATTTTATAAATCTTATAGTTTTATAGTTTTATATTGTACAATGTGACGCTCAACTACTAATTTAAATAATTATTATTTCATAAAAAGATGGAATAACTTTTTTTTTTAGAATACGATATTTTTAGAGGATACAAACAATAACATAGCTTCATATTCAACTATATATCAATAAATTATATCTTTGTAATTGTTCATGAAATATTACAAAAATATGTATTTGTATAATATTAAGAGTTCTACATCAGAATAGAAGATTATCTATATTTTTAATATCTCATCAAGATATTAATATAATTTATCCACGAATAAATCTTCAGAAGATCCACCAATAATATTTCGAACAACTCTCACTAAGCAGGTTCCCATTCTTCTCATGCAACATGTACATATGAAAGAAAAACATGAAAGAAGTGAGGTCTTTAGAAGCCTTAAATATCAATCTTAATAAACTCAACAAACAATACATACACGAGGCCTAGAATTGGAACCTACAACCACAAAACTAGATCTTGTTATACCAGACATATGGATCCATAATCCACTTCGGATGATCCATTATGAACATCAAAAGTTACTTTATGGGAAGTGATTAGGTAGTTGAGTATTTCTCATAAAACATTGGTACAATAATAATTATTTCTTTATTGAGAATATTAGTCATTTATAGGCCTATAATTGGAACCTACAACCACAAAACTAGATCTTGTTATACCAGACATATGGATCCATAATCTACTTCAGATGATCCATTATGAACATAAAAAGTTATTTTGTGGGAAGTGATTAGGTAGTTGAGTATTTCTCATAAAACATTGGTACAATAATAATTATTTCTTTATCGAGAATATTAGTCATTTATAGGCCTATAAAAGAGATATATACTCACTACCTAACCTTGGCGATACCGAGCAGGTATCGGATAGTTCCAAGTTCAAGTTTGGCCTATGAATATCCTAGTCCAATGCGCTATTCTGAACTATCCAAATATTCACCTACTCGGTAAAACATCCTTAGACCCCACCATGGTCCTTGCCTTTCATCTCGCAGTGTACCAAACTATGACTTCCCAAATACAAACACTCTAACACTGGTTTCATCTCAACTTATTGAAACCATACTTAATTGACACACTCTTGGATATTTTCAAAGGTGATAAAATGTGATAATTACATTGTATAAACTATACACAAAGAATATAAAATAAAATAAAATGGACATGTAATTTTTTTCTATCCAAGCTCATTGAATAAAATAATATTTACTTTTACTTTACATTCATTTATTTATTTTTAATTATAAAATAATGATAAAAATAAGAATTAGATAAGGATTAGAATAATATAAATAAATATAATAATAAAAATATAAATTAAACAGGACCAGTGCGTAACTGGAGATATATTAAATAAAATAAATAAACATGATTAGTACATAACTGGAGATAAATAAAATAAAATACATAAACAAGACTAATACATAACTGAAGATTAAATAACATAAATTAAATAAACAGGACCAATACATAATTGGAGATAAATAAAATAAAATAAATAAATAGGACCAGGGCATAACTGGAGATAAATAAAATAAAATAAATAAATAGAACCAATTAAATAAAATAAATAAATAGGACCAATGCATAACTGGATATTAAATAAAATAAATAAACATGATCAGTACATAACTTGATATTAAATAAAATAAATTAAATAAACAAGATCAAGACCAATACATAACTGGAGATAAATTAAATAGATAAATTAAATAAAATAAATGAAGAATCAATATATAACCAGAGATAAATTAAATAAATACAAAATGACATTAAATGAAAATAAGCTAAATAGAAGTAAATAAAATAATATATGATTCAAAATAAATAAGAGATTAATATAACACCCAAGAGTTTATCAAGATTGATATAAAAAGAGCTTAACCTCACTCCTCTTACCTGATTGATCGAAGGGCACACTAATACTATTTTAAGAGAACTAAAATTTCTTTGAATCTTTGCTCTAAGCTTTTACTCTCTTTTCTCTTACTCTCTCTTCTTTCTCTCTCTCCTTTCTTTCTTCTCTCTCTTTCTCCTTTCTTTCTCTTTCAGGTAACTTATTCCCTACTTGATCTCATCTCCATATATATATATATATATATATATATATATATATATATAAGGCACACATGTGCTTATCTTTTTCAGATCATCATTGCTTTCATTAATTAAGAGATGATGTTTATCTCTTTAGCTTATCCTTTATTTTATTTTTTATTTTTTTCTTATCTTCTTTTCTTATCTTCAGATCTCTTTTAGAAGATTTTTCATTTTTTTTACACACACTTATTTTATAATATTTTAATTAATATATTTTTACCTTATATATATTATTAGTTTTGTTTTTTTCTTATTATTATTTTCAAAAAGTAAAAACTATATCATGATAAAATATATTTTTAATGTTTAATCAAATACGAAATATTAGTAAAAATGTAAAATTTTCTAAGTTTTTTTAAAATAAATAATGCAGTTTACTAAAAATAGGAATGTTACATACAAAGACTTCATGAACAATTTCATACTCTGTGTATAACATCTTTATATCTCTAGATACAGACTCTCTTCCACCATCGGTTTTTAGAACTTTGATCGTATTACTGGATTTATTTTGAACAAAAGATTTACATTCTTTGAAAATATGAAATTCTTCATTCTTTACCTTTATCAATTGTATCCTCATCTTTATGCTAAAATCATCGACCATAAAACAAAATATTTGTTCCCTCCTAGTGATGCAATTTCAAGCGACGCACACACATAACTATGGACAACCTGCGACGCTTCACTTGTTCTTACTGCATCGGTTGTTCCAAAAGGATTTCTTGGCTACTTGCTAATCAAGCACGTCTTACATTCTTTCATGGGAATACTGATAGGATGGAGGCCAGACACTAGTTTCTTGGAATTTAGACTATTCAAATCTCTATAATTCAAATGATACATTCTAAGGTGCCACAACCAAGTTTCATCAGCCATGGCAGCAACGAAAAAACATTTAGTCTCAACATTGTTCAAGCACACTTTGGAAGTTCTATTATTGGCTAAAAGGGCTTTGATAATCAATCTCTTCGTAGCATCATACACCTCAAGAAAGTTATCCAATATACTCATTGAATAGCCTTTACCAAGAAATTGAACCATACTAATCAAGTTACTTTTGAAACTTGGAACATACAAAACCTCTTAAATCATTGCTTGTTGACCATTCTGTTTAGTCAACAAATCTCACCGTGTTCTTCTTCTTTTCATCGGACTCAACAAGCCATTCTTGGTGGCTGGTCATATGGTTAGAAAACCCTGAGTTTATATACCATACTTCGTCACTCATTCATTTGGGTTAGTCACCATCAGCAGTATCACAGGTTCCTCCAAACTTTCTTTTCCTCTTTCTCCACGTGAGCCTGATAACCAGACCTCGATTGATTTTCGTTAGAATCTTGATTGCTTAGCACTACCTTACACTCCGTCGAGAAGTGCCCAATACGATTACAATTAAAGCACTTGATTCTTTTTCCATCCATCGTCATCTTTCCTCCTCATCATGTATTAGAGATTCACTGTTTGTTATCTGAGTAACGGAAAGTAATCTAGCAGCAATTTGAATCACAACAACCTAACAGTGACACCACACTAGTCGTCAGTCTCCTCCTCAACAACTCTCAATCCTTAAATAGAGATTGTAGAGAGAAGGTGTTGAATCTGAATTTGGTAATGTGTTAAGAGAAAAAATAATACTCATTATTGGTGGCTGAACATATTATTTGATAAATTTGGGTTTTTGTTTATGATGAATTTGAGTTTTTGTTGTATATGACGAACATATTATTGGGCTTTTCACTAAATGAAAAGATAGCAAACTGCTCTTCAATATGGAGATGGTGATTGGATGAAGTACCGAAAATGAAAAATGGATGGAAGCTGTTTGGAAGGTGGAGAGTGGGATGTTGAAGAAGAAGGGTGATGTTGGTGATTTTGAAATGAGACATGTGTCCAAAAATAAGCGTTAACGTGACACGTCATCTGTCATATCACAAAAAACAGTTTATATCGTCAAATATTGAGGATGAAATCCATACATTTTGTAAGAACTAAGATTTAAATATAACAAATTTTGAAAGATATACTAAAATTTTTTTTTTTAATAATTTAGGTACCAAAAGTATAGTTAACCTAAAACAAAATAATAAAAGGTAAAATGGGTATTATGTCAAGTTTGGAGGTGCAAGATGAAAACGTGGGGTGGAGGAAGAATCCCCTATAAGAGTACCTAAAGAATTGGGCCTGATTATGTATCAGCCCGTGTACCATGTTAAGGTACAACTGGACGCGGACTCTTATAGGGTGGAGGAAGAATCCCCTATAAGAGTACCTAAAGAATTGTTTTTAATATCTTTTTTTTTTTTGGTTTAAGTAATATTTTTTTAATGTTTTTCGTCTAATAATATAATGTGACCGATATTTATCTATCTTAATTTCAAATTCACCAACAAACTCATTTATTTTCTTTTTAATTTGTTATAACTCGTCCACAAATTGATTCCTTCCCTCTTCAAGATTAAGTTTACATTGAAGTAAAATAGATTGAATATAAAATAGGCTAATTAATTAGTGAATTAGAAACAGAAAAACGAAACCAACATCTAATATTTTAATGAAACAAAAAAATATTTTAAAAACAACTGAGTTATATTGCAAATTACTTAAAACTTAATTAAACATTTAAATAATCTAATTTGTAACATTTATATGCTAATACATAAAGTCCTAGCAGTACGTTGCAGGTACTAATTGGTGTGGTGGCTTTACATTTTTCTTGGTTGAATAATTCTTTATAATGTCTTTCGTTTACCCATCCCTTAACTACATTTTACAAGTATTTTGGTTTAAAATTTTAAATCTTTCTGTCTATGAGTGGGAGCGGTTGATAGAAGGATAAGTTATTATAATACAAGTATTAGGTTTCAAATTTGGTATTGTTTATTATCATCTATATAAAGGATTTTTTTTTATATGTTTTTTAAATTTATCTTTTAAATATATTTTTTAATTAAAGTAATTATTTTATAACTTTTTTAAATTTAAGCATTGTTTTCAATTTCATATTTTTGACTATAAAATTATCTATAAAATAAATCACGAGTTTATGATTGTATACAAAATTATACCAACAATTTGATTATAGGAGAGTTTTAGTATCCACATATGTGTGAGAAGTGTCTTTATATGAAATTGCTCAAAGGTGTTTTCTATGTCCACATGCATCCTAAAGACACACTCATGTAGAAAATTACACCAAGGTTTTACGTGTTCACATGGATGTTTTTCTAACACTTACATACAAAACATTGCATCATATGATTAACCACAGGGTGTGGTTGTGTCCATCTAGGAGTAGAAAATTTCCAACTATGTAAGAATAAAGATCCGTAACAAAATTACTTAAGGTCTTAGAATAAAAGTGGTGTCAAATATATTATATGTGTAAGACTAATATTATAAATGTCTAGAACCACAATCTCTTAATGACTATAACCATAACTCATATAAAATATAATAGCATGAACACACACATACATCAATAAATCTACAGTAAAAAAAAAAAATCATACTACAGTAAAAAAAAAAAAAACTAAAACTTTTTTATT
>Ga0214542_1006022_pt1 | contig 22508 bp, 14 predicted proteins | sample CNSS1metaG_FD_160096 | JGI IMG/M metagenome (GOLD analysis project Ga0214542, IMG submission 160096) | Root nodule microbial communities from cowpea collected in UCLA plant growth center, Los Angeles, California, USA - CNSS1 | ecosystem: Host-associated > Plants > Roots > Nodule | place: USA...
AAACACAAAAATATATTACAAAATTATAAAAAATGTTATCAATAACGTTATGATTGCATCATCATCTGAATTTTTATACTTTCCTTCACCATATATCTATGATTGCGTATCGTCTGAACTTTTTGTGCTTGTGTCTGAAAATGAAAACAAATTAAAGCTGTAGGATGATTCTTTTCTTTAAAAACATGTATGGTGAAAAGTTGGTTAAGATTATAGAAAAAGGGAACATTGTTATTATTATTGAATTGGAAATAAAATTTGAAACAGCTTTATTTTTCGTATGTTGTTACGGGTGTGTACATCACTGAAAATTTTGGTCTTTACATGAATCGTGTTGTCCTCACTGAAATGGGATAAACTTTGTTATTGTTTTTGTTGATAATGATGTTTTAGCAATAGAGACTGTAGTATGAAATGTTTAGGTATACTCTACGTAGTAAACATTTTATGAAATGTTAGGCTACTCTACGTTACTAATGACTTTTAATAATATTTTTACATATAAACCGAAACATTTATAAAATTGTTACTAGATTTTTTTAATAACATTTATTTAATAAAATGGTAATATTTTAAAGATGTTACTAATATTTTTAATTACATTTATTTATTAAAGTGGTAGCATTTTAAAAGTATTATAATTTGCATATATGTGTGTTAATATGCACAATGTTTTTCCTACTTTATAATAAGATCAAATATCTATGCATTATTAATTAAAAACTTGAAACAAAGTTAAATAATATTTCAAAATTTTTAAGAAAAAAAGAAAGTGATCATGATAATGCTTTATTAATAACTTTAAAAATTAATTAATGTTAAGAAATATTTAATGTTTTTTAAATTAAATAATAAAAAGTAAAAGTGTATGATGTTTTTCTTTTAGAAAACTAAAACTTGGCAGTTGTGATAAATGGATATAAAAATGGTTATTAGTGGTTCTGTTTTGTTGAATCGCATGGATTTGGTTGGTTATTATTTCAAACCAATTGTAATGGTCAATGATTAGATGTTTGTATTAGATAATAAAAGTAAGAGTGTATGATAGTTATCTATTAAGAGATTAAAATTTAGTGGTTTTTATAATCGAATATAAATCTGGTTATGAGTGGATTTGTTTTGTTGAATTGGCTCCATTTGGTTTACCATTATTCCAAACCAATTGTAATGGCCAACGATGAGATGTTTGTACGATCTGGTAAGATGAGCAAGGTATTGAGCCTAATGAACAAGACCTTTTATTCTAATAAAGAAATATTCCTTCGTGAACTTATCAATAATGCTTCAAATGTAAGTAATCTTTTAATTTGATTTTATATTTTTCATTTTTTTTCTTATAAGTGTTATTGATCATTATATATATACACAGGCTTTGGATAAAATTCAAGTTATAGACGAGAACATTTTAGATGATGGGATGATTATAAGATTGGTCCCACATAAGGGTAACAAAACACTTTCTATCATCGACACTGGTATTGGCATGTCCAAAGCAGGTCAGGCACTAATATTTCGCGTTCAGTAGCATTTCTGTTACACGCTCATTAATTTTAGCAATGTGTCTATGTTTTTATTTTAGATTTGGCATATAGTTTGGGAGTTGGGTTTTACTCTGCTTATTTGGTTGCTCACAAGGTTATCGTCACCTCTAAGCATAATGATCATGATCAATATATCTGGGAATCTCAATCTAGTGGCTCTTTCATTGTTACCAAGGACACCAATGCCCAACAACCCTCATCTGGGACCAACATTACCCTCTTCCTCAAAGACAACCAGGTTCACAAATTAACTCATTCACATTTTCTTTTATTCTTTTGTTCACTCATTTTATTTAACAGTTGGAGTACTTGGAAGAAACCACCATCAAGAATCTTGTTGTCAAAAACTGTCAGCACATTTCCCATCCTATTTACTTATGGAACACCAAAGAGCATTGGCAGCTCATTAACTTTTGGTTGCACAACCAAGAGAAGGACAAAATATTTATAGCTCAACGACTTATGAATCACTTACCAAATGATCTTATATTCTCCATTCTTTCTAAATTGTGTTTAAAATCCCTCAAGAGATTTGGATGCTTACAAAGATCATGGACCCTCTTGTTTGAAAATTCTCATTTCATGAACTTGTTTCACAATAACTTCATTTGTAATAATCATTCCTCCTATGATGACACATCTCTCCTTTTAAGCCTCACTATAGATCGTACCACCTTATATTCAGTTTCTGATGAGAGGTTTCAAAATATGGAAAAAATAGATTGGCCAAATTCATTTCAAGAGGATTACTCTGCTTTGTGTTCTATTGTGGGTTCTTATAGTATTAATGGAATTATTTGCATATACTCACATGTTGGAGAAACTATGTATTTGTGGAACCCAACAAACAATGAATTTAAGGTTATTCCTCCTAGTCCATTTGAGCCTTTACAATATGGTATCCCTCTTGACCGTAAATGTCAAGGATTTGGCTATGACTCTGTTAAAGATGACTATAAGGTGATTAAGCATGTATCTTTAAATGACGCTTTTACTATGGAAGACTTTTACGATCCCAAATATGCAACCATAGTAGAGATGTATAGCCTAAGAAGGAACTCTTGGAAGAAACTCGAACATGATATTGATTTGCCTGTGTGCTATGATGATATTGATAAATTCTACTTTGAGGGAATGTGTCATTGGTTGGGTTATCCATATGAACTTGAAGAAGCATATTTGGTATCATTTGACTTAAGCAATGAGGTTTTCATTATCACCAAGACACCTTTAGACATACCCGAGGAAATATTTTATAATTCTCAAGCAGATTACAAATGGAGACACTTATTGATCTTAAATGGGTCAATTGCTTTTATGTTAAATTTTGAACGTACAATTTATCTATATATTTTAGTTGAAGTTGGTAAGAAGGAAACATGGACTAAACTCCATGTTTTTGGACCCATACCTTGCATTGCTTACCCTATTGGAACATGGAATATGGGTAATATACTCTTCAATACTCCGGATGATGATGAACTAGTTTGGTTTAATTTATGTACCCACAAAATTGAGAAGCTTAATTTTAAGGTTAATTTTCATGTTACATGTAGTATGGGATTGCAATTAGTAGTTTATAAGGAAAGTCTTGTAAGAATTAATAGTTAATTATGTTTCTCATTTTCATCGAAGTGGTTAATGAATGGTTATCATAATTTTCAGTTGTACATATTCAAAATGTTTAATATTTAATTTTCTTTTAAAGGTTTAGTCTTTCTCGTTTATAATATGACCTTATTTTATTTCAATTTTCAAAGTGATCTTTTACCTTAAAGCATATGTTATCGCCTAAAAAAGAAAGGAACTTGTTTTGATGATTATACATAAAACTTAATAATAAACTGATTGTTTTATTGCTTATACTTTTTATTATAATTTAAAGCTTTCATACTTATTATTAGACATGTTTAAAATGCAATAATAATTCATCACAATGTTATAATCTTCTATTAGCATAATATAGTTACTAAATTGTCTAATAATAAATTACTAAAAGATAAATGAGTCACGATACTTTTAGATATAAAAATAAACACTTAAACTCAAAAATCTCTACTACAATTTACGTAATCAATTTCAAAATAGCTTCCAAAGCATAATCTTCTATAATTGAACTGATTACATTTGAACAAACATGTGCGAGAATGACTCTATTTATCCAAATATATAAAAGGAATATATGTGAAACAATGTTTATCGCACAATTTTAAAATGAGAAATATATCATTTATGATATTTTCTATTCTATTAACTAGTGCAAAAACACCTTTTTATGCAGGTTAAAAAAAGACTTTTTATACCAGTTCTGGAATCGATATAGATATAGACGGTATAGAAAGTTTCACCTTTCTATGCCACTCCCAAGACCGGTATAAAAAATCAATTTTTTTATACCATCTCTAGAATTGGTATAGAAAGTCTAATTGGGATGGAAAACTTTTGTAATAAAAAGTGATTTACTACACTAGTTATTGTTACAACCGATATAAAAAGTTCCACCTTCAATACCAATTGTGCCCTTAATCGGTATAAAAAGTGATTTTTTTATTTTTATTTTTTGAAAAAATCATTTATATTTCCTACGTACCGCACACAAAATCTGTATATAATTACTCAAAACATTTGACAACAAATTTCATTCAATCTAATATTTACATGAAATACAATCTAATGTTTATATAACTCCAAACCGAATGACTATACATATAATATTCACATAAAAACTCATAAAATACCTAAAATCATCTTCTATAAACATTGAAAGAAATGAATCATTCTGCTCACGAACTTCCTTCAAGAATCTTTATGCCATTGGAGACGCGTCATTGAAAATCTACACTTAGCCAACATATTGCCATATCAATTGTACAAATTGGATTAAGTTCATTGTTATTTGTCTCTAAGTTTGAATTAAAATTAGGATTCTGATATGGTAATTGATACCGGTTAGATGAGGCTTATAATTGACCATCGAATGCTAAATAATTGACACTAAGACCAATTGTGGTGATTCACAAATGTTAATAGTCAAGAAATGAAATAAAAAATTAACAGATGAAAATTTCTAGTCAAGAAATGGGCAATTGTGGTGATTCATTATACTTGTACTGCAGTTAAAAATTTAGTTCATTAATCTCTTATAGAAGGCTTTTGACGTGCATAGGCCTTGCGATCAGAAAGTTTTCTGAATGGTGAATGACTTGCCTTGCTGCAAGGATTTCATCAAGTCACAAACTTTAATCCATTAGCCCAAATAATTGTTCTTTATTTCTTTTTCTATATATATAGTCTGAGTAAAAAAGAAACACAACTTTTCACATAGAGACTCCAGAGGAAATATTATTAATTCAAATAATTTTACACATCAAGAATTAAAGAAAGAAATAGTACTTGAACTTGTAATATCATGTTCTAATTCATATGTGTTAAATGATCCAATAAATATCATATAAAACTTCCTTTTGGTGGTCATATTACATGAGCACCATTCACTACAAAAAAATATGTTTTAGTGACCATCCATTTTGGTCCCTAAATGATAAAAAAATCAGTCACAAATCGTTTAGTGACCGAAATAGAGACTAAACAGAACTAGTGGCGAAAATCCTAGTCGCAAACCACTTAGTGTAACACCCTAGTTGGATATTACTAGATAAAACATATATCATAAAATTTCTTTTGGAATTAAAACATTATATAAAGTTCCCCAAGCGCGGGAAAATTTAAAACTTATCTCGCGGTAGTTCAATTATACTACTCCATCTTTATTACATGTTCATAATAGAGAAAAAGCATCATAAAATTTATTACAAAATGCATGAAAATAAAATATAGAGGAAAATCCCTCATCGTCTGCCCCGCTCTATCACTATGCATCAGCGTTCTCACCTGGATTCACATCTGCTCCCGCGTGACAAGTCACGCGATCATCGCCAAACACAAACAGAAAGGGTGAGCTGAGAAAGAAAAATAATACAATCAATAAAATAATAAGAATTAACCCTCACCCAATCTATCTTAGCCAATTTTAGTTTATTGACTTCTTTATAACATTACACCCTAATCTCATAACCTATATGAGAAAGATCCATTCACAACCTTGGTCCTTAGGGATTATCATGCTCCCACGAACCTACCCGCTCGTGGTCCAACTCTACGGACATTCCCGCCCATAGTCCAACTCTACGAACCTGCTCGCTCGTAGTCCAACATGCGTGAACACCTACTATGAACCTTCCCGCTCATAGTAGCCTCAAGTGTGAGCACGGAACATACGAACCTCCCCGCTCGTATCCCCACACAAGAGTACAAAAGATACGGACCTCCCCGCCCGCTTCAATCACGCATCTCAATCTCCGTTAGAACCTCCCCGCTCGTAACTAATCCAGCATATCCCTGACCAAGCCATCAAACACATCCATGCAAATCCATTTGCAATGGACCCATGCCCCTGCACTATCTCTTGGCGTTGCCTAAGCGAAATGGTGCTCCAGACCCCTGACAATAATCCTAAGCCGCCAAACGCCACGCGCTAGTGGCCCCTATATCTGTGGCTTATCACCTGGCGGAAGCATATCCGCTGCCAGGCGCCACACCAGTAAAATGAATTCTACTGGTTTAGGCACTATAGAATTGATCCTAACACAATAATCATCACAGGCACACAACAAAACCCATATTTAGCATTCTACCTCATCCTGCATCCATACATAAATTCACAACAACTTGACTTAAACAAGAGATTAATACACAAAACCACAATTATAACATCCATGTGTTAACGTTAAATAATTAACATAATATAATTATATGTTAGCAATAAAATAATATTATTTAATTAAATTATACATTATCCTAATGTAAAAGAAATTAACGTGTATAACTTCCAAATTGTAAAATAAATACTTGTTATTCAAACTTCCAAGAAGTTATATAATATGATATAATTTTTATCACAATAATATAAAATCAAACCTTTTACCTTTTATATGCATCTAATATCAAAACCACCCAAAATTTTGTTTTCTTATTAAAGAATTAATAATATTTATATATTATACCACTCTCCAATGCAAAGGTCCATACATTTGCATCCTGCTAATATTTTTATACAACTAAAAGGCTTAACTTTCATACCTATATGTAAAGTAGGGGTGGGCAAAAAATTTAATTTTCTTGATCCAATCCACTTTTGCTCCAATCCACTCCATTTATAATCCATTTTATTAAAAATCTAATCCATTTAAAATCCATTTAATGGATCTGGATTTCAATCTAATTTACATTTTATATATCCTATGGATTAGATATCCATTTTATAAATCAAGATTTTTAAATATGGATAATCCAAAAAATCTAATCCAAATTTTCAATTTAAATTTTTAGTTGGGTTAGACTAAAGGTTGAGATGGACTATGCTAAATTCAGACTTGGACGAGCCTTGCTTGATGACCTATACGGATCGGATAGGCCCAACGACCATAAGAGGTTGGGCGGGCCTAAAGATATGAACGAGATAGGCGGGCCCGACAAACCGAACGAGTCGATCAGGCTCAATGACCTGATGAGCAAGGTGAGCCCGAAGACCCAAACGGGCTCGAAGACCCGAACGAGCTAGGCAGGTTCGAAGATCCGAACGGGCCAAGCGGGCTCGATGATCTAAATGGATCAAGCAGGCTCGAAGAACCGAACCGGTCAGGCGAGCCCGATGACCCGAACGAGTCAAGCAGGCTCGAAGAATCGAACGGGTAAGGCGGGCCCGAAGACCCGAACGAGTCAAGCAGACCTGAAGATCCGAAATGGTCACACGGACCCGAAAACCCGAATGGACCAGACAAAACAAATGACGAAAACAGGTCAGACAACCCAAAGACCGGAACGGGTCAGGCAGACCCAAAAACCCGGACAAGCCCGACAACCCGAATGGGTCCGAAGACCCGGATGGGCCGGACGACCTGGCGACCCAGACAGGCCCGACGACCCGAATAGGCCCGACAACTCGAACGAGTCTGACGATCTACACGGGCCTTACGACCCGGATGGGCATGACGACACGAACGAGCCCGACGACCCGGATGGGCCCGGCGACCCGGACGAGTCTGACGACCTACACAGGCCTTACAACCCGGATGGCACGATGACACGAACGGGCTCTACGACTTGGACGGGCCCTAAGACCCAAACGGGCTCAACGTCCTGGACGGGCCCGACGACCCAAACATGCCTGACGACCCGGATGGGCCCGACGACTCAGATGGGCCTGATTACCTTGACATACCCGACGACCCAAACGGGCCCCACGATTCTATTGGGCCTGACTATTTGGACGAGTCCGTTCGGGTCATCTAGCCCGTTCACCTCGTCGAGCCTATTCGTGTTTTTGGGCCCGTTCGGGTTGTCGAGCTCGTTCGGGTTGTCGAGCCCGTTCGGGTCGTCGGGCCCATCTAGGTCGTTTGGGTTGTCGGGCCCGTCTGGGTCGTCTGGGTTGTCGGGCCTGTCTGGGTCGTCGGGTCTGTCCGGGTCGTCGGTCCCATCCGTGTCATTCGGGCCTTAATAACACAAGTTTTAAGAAATTCAATTTAAATTTCTTTTATTAAAAATGGATTCTGGATTTTGAACTTGATCCAAATATTTGGATTGGATTTAAATCTTGATCCAAATATTTGGATCTGGATTTAAAAAAAAATCCAAACTACTTTTGCTAAAAAAATGGATTTGGGTCAAAAATCTAATCCAATTATTTGGATCTAAAATGGATGTGGATTAGATCATTAAAAATCCAATCCATGTCCACCCCTAATGTAAAGAAACCACCAAAAACATATCTCATACAAATTTACATACCATATACCTTCAACCATTAATAGCTTTATATTAAAGAAAAGACAACCTGCACTTTAACCACAAAGATACAAGATATATAGACTACTCCCTGTAAAACAAGCAGCTGCACAATCGCTTCACTAAAGCATTATATTCTCATAAAAATTACACATACATTTTTTTTCACCATATTAACTTTAGCTAAAAATAGCAATACTATTTACCCAATATACTATTATTATTCTAAAAAGCTATAACATAAAAACAAAACCGCAATTACCATCCATAACATATATATATATATATATATATATATATATATATATATATATATATATAATATTTTATTTGATACAAATATTCTCGCTCTAAATTATCAAAACCCAAAGTTGTCATGTACTTTAAAGGTATTTGTATTATGCCACTTAATAGAAAACACTGTATCATTTATATGTTATTCAATGTATACCATATATTATATAATATAATATTTTACAAACTTCCCACTTTTATGCTATAGTATACATTATAATCTGCATGCTTTTGAAATGATATCCAACCATATATAATAATCTAATATAAACCAATAATCTAATATAACCAATCCCAAGATTTTCTACACACCACTTCTGTATGGTATTTATCGCAGTGCCATTGTCGTGAAGCGATTAAACAAAGATACTTTATCTTTGCATTTGACAATCAACGAAAAATCTTACAATCGAAAATAACATATTACCCATACACGAAATCATAAACCACTAATTTCTTAACCTTATCAAAGTATAAAAATAACAAAACACCAATCTCACAATTACAATCTGCTACTAATATACATTAATAAAAAAAGAAATTCATACGAAAGAAACACAATAAGCTCCCCTTACTTGGTTTTGTTGCTCCTAGTGTACTCTCACCGATCCCTTCTCGTCCCCAACGCTTCAACCTTTGTTCCCACTGTAAAAACTCCTTTCCAGTACTTCCTTTTCTCTCTCTCAATTGTAAATTTTGTTTTCCTCAAAATAAATAAATAAGATACTAAAACGAAAATTAATTTATTATTTAAGGTTAGTGGCCATTAATTTGTGCTTTTACTCTTCGAACAGCCTCTACATTGCCCTTCTAGGGCCTTAGAGGAGCTTTAGAGTTTCTAGGTTTTTTTTTCTTCTTTAGCAAAAATATTACACATGAAAAACTATAACTCATGCTAACCAAGACTCAAACTCACACCCTAACACTCATCAATCATAGGTATAACCATCAAGCTATCATATAATTCACATTTAATTCATACATACATACCATGTTAAGTCTTATTTCTGCATAAAAAAATATATTTGTAAAAGAAAACATAATTAAATAAACATACCACAACACTAAGGACCTGAACCCAACACTATTCCTTATTTAAGGATTATCAAAGAACTCCCTTAGGGTATTTTCAATTCACCATTACTTAATAGCCACCGAAATTATAGTCACTAATTGGTCGCTAAAAGAATTGGTCGCGTTTAACTTTTGAAGACCAATTTAGTCACCAAAAATTTCGTAGCTAATTCGGTGGTTAGTATTAAAAATTTAGCGACCCTTTTTTTTGTCGCTAACAAAAAAAAAATCCTATAATTTTAAACTAATTTGGTCGCTAATTCAGTAAAAAATGTGATAAAATAGCGACCATTTTTTTTCGGTCACTAATAATGAACGGTGTTTTTTTTTCAAATTTAGAATTGTTTTTTTCAAAATTAAACTTTTTCTTCAGGGTAGAATTTATTATTTTTTTGGTTAAAATTTAGAAATTAGACTTTTTATTTGAAATTAGATTTATTTTCTTTTGACTAGAATTTAGAATTTTTTAGTTAAAATTTTTATTATTATTAGAACTTTATTTGTCATAAGATGACAAATCTTTTCACTTTCATATGATCCATAATATGATTAATAGTATCATAAAAAAATCACTATAAAAAATCACTTCCACGAACAGAGAGTTCATTTATCTCTCTGATGCTTGATGAAAGTTTCAAACTTTTTCTGATTGTAGCATTGTCTTTCAATCCCACTTTGGAAGAATGTATACCAGTAAAAATGACATCATCAGGTGATGGAACGTCAAACTTGAAAGGATCTGTTTTACTACTGTCGGAAGTTCCAATGTTAGGCAAGGGTCGACGAACAAAACCACATATATCACAAAATGCCATACTCTCTTCATTGTCACATACATACCACCTGCACAAACAATCAAAAAATGAAAAATAGAATCCACCACAATAACAACATCGCAGATCAGAAAAATTAAAAAAAAAATATAAACAAAAAATAGACTCATCCGTGGTAACATTCACCTACAAATCACATATCCAGAAAACAAAAACAGAGCGACAATGCTTCCGATTACATCGAGAAGGTGTTAGTAATGAAGGCGTGAACATCATTAGAGAATACGGGATCCATAAAGATGAAGAAACCCTTGTGTTGTGAAAGACAAAAGGTATTTGTAGTGGTGGCAACATTGGAGGGCTTCTCGTAGTGATGGCGAGGACTGGGTTGGAGGGTTTCCTATGGTGGCGAGACCGCGTTGGAGAAGAAAAGAAGTGGTTAATATCGGTGACTAAATTGCATTTTTCTACTAGTGATTGTTTATCATTTTCCCCCTTCTCCACGCATGACTGTCAAATTTATAGTTGTAACACCTTGGCTAAGATGAAAATAAATAATATTATCTCACATTTACATTAAAATATAACAAATCTAAAACTATGATAGCACTATTTTAATATAAATAGAACACATTTTTATTCACCAATTACTAAAAAAAATACATATCTTATTATTCAAAAAATATAAAGTTATCAAACTAACTATGGAAAAGAAACTTCTTTCATACAACTACTCCCACAATTATCCCTACACCGCTCATTTATTCTATGCATCTTCCCTAGCACTGTTATGGGATTGACAAATGTACCAAATCGCACAAGTAATATACTGGATAAGTCCAAATATCGTTTCTAACAAAGACTTGTGTTGTTGAAAAAAATTATGTTTATTTATTAATTAAGGTGAAAACAAATTTTGTATTATAAGATAAAGTATTGAATTTTTAGAAAAATTCTAAAATCTAGAAAGTAATTAAATTGATAGAAATACATATATGGCGAAGACTTCACTAGGGTTAGATTTCATGCATCAAACAATATGAAAAACACTAAATAATATACCGCCAATTCCTACTCTAGCATTCACACCATTATGTAAGAAATCCTAATGTCTTAGTGACAAGTCTAAACTTATTAATAAGAACCATAATGTCTTAGACCTTATCTTATTAAAAGTTTGCATTAAGCTTTAAATTCTGATGCTAGGAATGACCAATGATGTACCCTATATCATGCACACTCAATTAGTTGTTTTATTCTAGTCTAAGTTCTAATATTGTGTCTGATGATTAGATATCCACAAATATGCAATCAATTAATTCATGCAGTTAAGAATAGGAATAGAACACAAGAGTATGGAAAAAAATATTGAATCGTAGAAATCACAAAGATTGAAGATACATTATGTCTAACTTTTGTGAATACGAGAGTTAGTTACTCTTATACTTTTCTGAACTCTAGGAAAAATAATAATAATGAATGTCTCTAGCCTCCAGAATGTGTCTTTGCCAACCTAAAGTTTCTTCTAAACTTACCACAAAGTACTAGAGGTTCCAGAACCATCGATAAATAATAGAGGTTCAAAAACCATTGGTAAATACCAAGGGGTTCTAAAACCGTTGGTGAGTACCGGAGGTTCTGAAACCGCTGGTAAATACCAAGAGTTCTAAAATCGCCAGTAAATACTAGGGGGTTCCATACTGTTTGTAAATATCAGAGGTTTTGAAACCGCAAATAAGTACCATTTTACCAAGAGTTAGTCAAAACCGCCAGTAATCTATTAACAACGTTGGTTTTTCTAGGGGAAAAGAAAACCACGGATAACTCCTTTAACGGGTGTTAAAACCCCTAGAAATGTAAAAAATAACCAATAATTAATAAGTTTACTACATTATCTATAAGTTTAAGATAAATAATAAAGTTTAAACATTCAAAAACATTCAAATTAGTGAAATATTACAATATCTTTGTTCTTATAGTTATAAAGTCAAATATAATAAAAATCTAATAAGATTCTTCAACTATCAATCTTGATTTGAATCGTTTGTTTCTTCATTAAGAACACTCCCTTAATCAGATACCTAACATAAAAAATAATCATAATTTATAACATTTTTTACGATATAAAATATACATTCTAATGCTTTTGTAAACTTTCAAAATATATTGGGAGACTAGATTGTTGAGTTTTATAGACATTAACCATATGAAAATCTTTACATTTATTGTGCAGGTCTGCTAGGACATCAAATTTTAAACCTAATCCTTGCTTGATATATTGCAGGATAATATTGTCATTTGCTTTAGCAGAATCAGCTGAAGAAATTATGAGCTTTGAAAATTAACCTAGGGAAATTAAGTAGCAATTTTTTGCAACTTGTGCTTGGAACTTGGTTCACATAAAATAATTATGCATTCACGTAGCTTATAGCAGCAAAAAAATAAAAGAAAGGAATAAACACATGTTAGCATTGCAAGTAAAATAACCCTAAGTAAGGAGGCGATACAAAGGAACCTTTTACTTCAAATTTCATGGATATAGATTTGGGGAAGGGGATAGCATGGCAGAACATAGCATTGGTGAAAGAATACAGAAAAAATGAACTTTTACTGAATCATATTCGTATGAGAAAGAAAATATATCAAAATATAAAACTTCCAAGGCCTTTACATTTCATAACTTGTCAAATATGTTAGCAATTAGGGTCATACAAATATATATATATATATATATATATATATATAATAAATAATAAAATGTGTTAGGGTCATTATATTATTAGCCAAAGTATTTAAGTGATCTAATTAATTAATTCTATGGTTAAGAGCATATATATGTCATGATATATTAAATGTGTAGATGCCAACAATATTCTAATTTGATGAAGGGGCAAAATTAGGAATATTTAAAATTAAGTAAGTAACTGATAACAGTTACATAAGGGGTTATGGTCCATATGTGAGTTCCTAGAAGGAAATTCATGTGTTCTACAGTTGGAAGATCATGTACAATTTTTATCTACTACTCCCAATAATAAGGTACATTTCCGCTTCTAATCTTTTGAGAATTTGGAAACTGTATATTTATTTGTGAGTTCATTGTATTAATGTCTTCATAAACCAACAATTGGTATCGGATTATTGTTAGTTTATGATTATATTTTATTCCCGTTTAACATGATCTCTAACATGCGTTTTTCTCCAATTTTATGTAAAACCCTAATTGTAAGATTTAGGGATTTTAATTATCTTTTCTGCTGCAAACGAAATGCAAAACTGCCTTTGAATGAATTTAATTTAATTGCTTGCATTATGTACGTGCGTTTAATTCCAATTGGAATTGGATGAAAGACCTCATCACACTTTTATTTTGTTTATGAGAAATTTTGAAATCCTGAATCCCCAATTTTGAAACTGCAAAACCCTAATTATGGTTTATTCGCAAATCTGATCCCCTTCTTCCCAGTGGGTTTTTTGAACCCTAAATCCCCAATATCATGAGGGGTGGGAAAAAAATCTAATTTTCTTGATCCAATCCACTTTTGCTCCAATCCAATCCATTTATAATCCATTTTATTAAAAATCCAATTCATTTATAATCCATTTAATGGATCTGGATTTCAATTTAATCTACATTTTATATATTTTATGCATTGGATATCCATTTTATAAATCAAGATTTTTAAATATGGATAATCCAAAAAATTCAATCCAACTTTTCAATTTAAATTTTTAGTTGGGTTAGGCTAAAGGTTCAGATGGACTATGCTAAATTCAGACTTAGACGGGCCTTGCTCGATGACCTATACGGATCGGGCAGGCCCGACGACCATAAGAGGTTGGGCGGGCCCAAAGATATAAACGGGATAGGCGGGCCGACAAACCGAACGAGTCGATCGAGCCCAACGATTCAAAAAATTCGAGTGAGCCCGATGAACCGAACGGGGCAAGTGGGCCTGAATATTCGAACGGGCCAAGCGGGCTCAAAGACCCGAATGGCTCAAGCGAGCTCGAAGAACTGAACGGGTCAAGATGGCCCGAAGACCCAAACGGGTCAGGCGGGGCCGATGACCCGAACGAGTCAGGCGGGCTCGAAGAATCGAACGGGTAAGGCAAGCCGGAAGACCCGAACGAGTCAAGCGGACACGAAGACCCGAAAGGGTCACACGGACCCGAAGACCCGAACGGACCAGGCAGGACCAATGATGAAAATAGGTCAGGCTGCCCAAAGACCCGAACGGGTCAGGAAGGCCCAAAGACCCGGACAGGCCCTACGACCCGAACGGGCTCGAAGACCCGGATGGGGCAGAAGACCTGGATGAGCCCGACGACCCGGACGGGCCAGGCGACCCGGACGAGCCCGACGACCCGGACGACCCGGCGACCCGGAAGGGTCCGACGACCCGGACGGGTCTAACGACCTACATGGCCCTTACGACCCGGATGGACACGACGACACGAACGGGCCGGACGATCCGGACGGACCTGACTACTCAAACGACCCAGATGGGCCCGACGACCCAGACGACCTACACGGGCCTTACGACCCAGATGGCACGACGACACGAACGGGCACGTCGACCCGGACGGGCCCTATGATCTAGACGGGCTCGACGTCCTGGACGGGGCCTACGACTCGGACGAGGCCGACGACCCAAACAAGCTTAACGACCCGGACATGATCGACGACCTGGATAGGCCCGACAACTCGGACAGGCCTGACAATGTTGACGTACCCGACAACCCAGACAAGCCCCACGACCGAACGTGTCTGACTACCGGATTGGGCCCGACTGTTTGGACAGGTCCGTTTGGGACGTTTGGCCCGTATGTGTCATTAGGCCCATTCGGGTCGTCCGACCCGTTCACGTCGTTAAGCCTGTTCGTGTTGTCGGGCACGTCCGGGTTTTCGGGCTCGTCCGGGTCGTCGAGCATGTTCGGGTCGTCGGGCCCGTCTGAGTCGTCGGTCTCATCCGGGCCTTAATGACACAAGTTTTAAAAAATTCAATTTAAATTTCTTTTATAAAAAATGATTCTGGATTTTGAACTTTATCTAAATATTTGGATTGGATTTAAATCTTGATCCAAATATTTGGATCTCCAAACTACTTTTGCTAAATAAATAAATTTGGGTCAAAAATCTAATTCAATCCATGCCCACCCTTAATCATGGGCTATCTTTTGAGCCACGATGAATCTGCTCCAGCATGATAATCAATCCAGTCCAGGCGGAGCTCACAGCGACGATCTGGTCGCGTTGATGGTTGCGACAGTGATCTGGTGCGATGATGGGGCGTGTCGCCGAACCACCACCCGGTGTCCGCGGAGTGACCAATGATCAGAACAGCAGCGATGATCGCCAATGCTCCGCCGAAGATAAACGGTCTCCGGCGGCCGAACCGACTGGTGTAGCAGTCGCTCAAGTGGCCCATCAAGGACTGGACCAGCAGCCCACAGAGCGGCCCACAAAGCCATATGATGCTGGCCTACACGTGCAGGATCCCCAACTGCTGCACGTACTACGTCAGAAGCGAGAGCTGCAATGCCCACCCAAACTGAATGCCTTCGGCAACCGACGCTACCCGAAGCAACAGCCTCAACGGAACCCTAGCCGGGACCACCGGTCGATCCTTGGACCGACGTTGTTGACGGGGATGGCCCTGCTGAGTTTCTTGATTCGCCATTGTGTCCGAATTCTAAATTCCATGACCCTTCTGTCCCCATCTCTAGCTTGTTCGCAATCTCCGTGTGACCGTTTCCTCAGGGCATAGCGCAAGACCAGGAAGATAGAGAGAAAGAGAGAAGAGTGGCGCTTCCGTTGGAGACGACGCATTGTAGCAAGCGGGAGTGATACGTTCTCCTTCCACTGCGACGTGGTGACTGTTTTCTCCTACAGTTTTGGTGCGTGGTTGGTGTGTGAGCCACAACTCCGATGACGCGCGTGGTGGCCGGCGACGATGTGTTGTCACTGCTTCCGCAACGTGTGGCTTCCTCTTCATCTTCCATGGCAGAATCATGGTGGGTTTAGGTGGTTCTTGTTTTATTGCAAGCAAAGAAAGAGATGGAGATGTTTTAAGGGGCTTGGTAGTGATCATGGGTTGTGCGAGTTCAAAGCAAAAGCGATGTGGGCGTTGTAATGCTCCTTATTCTCCTGCTCCTAGAAGCTACTCAATGCATGTTCGTCATCAACCCCAGCACTCACGAAGGAAGTGACGTTGTTTGCACTATGGTTTTGGGTCTTGATCGCGGTGGTTTAATCTTCTTCTGTGGTGAAGCTTGCAATGGTCACGACAGATCTGGTTACGCGAGTGGTTCGTTGCTGTTGTATGGTGGCTTGCGGTTTGGATCTAGTTTTATTTGGGGCTTACTTACGGTGCAAATTTGGTCTCTTCCTTTGCTGATTCTGGTTTTCTGTAAATGAGGGGCTCATGACGAAGGTTTCCGATGAGTGAGATATGGTGTGCATTGTTCCTCGCGGTTCAGTCGTTCGATAGGCTCGATTTGGGTTAGCAAGTTGTGTGTAGTTAGTTATGGTTAAGGTCATGGTTGGCTGGTTCTGATAACCTATGCAAGGATTCCTTAACTACGACAATATTCGTAAAGGAGAAGAAGGAGAATAGAAAACTCTAATTGAATTAAATTAAAAAATTAATTCATTTGAATTTTGGGTTCAAATATAATAATTAAATTAAGATATTTCAACATAAGTATTTGTATTTTGGAATATAAATAAATATATTTGGTTTTAGAATATATAAGAATTCAAATTTTGGTAGTTTAACATTTTCTTTATGAGCAAATTGATTCAAAATGTCGTTAAAGTGACCTCTCTTGAGGATATAGTTTGTAAAGAATGTTAAATGTTCGTGTTTATGTATATCCATGCGAGTATTGGTCGGTTCAAAGGAAGATTAATATTTGGTCGGATTGCATACACACATGTGATGATAAACATGTGATAACTATAAGGTTTGGCTTTGTCGACGATAAATCAATCCAAAGATGGGTTTGTTGTTGGACATGCTTTATTATCATTGTTTGATCATTACAACAAGATACCCCTAGCAATTAATATTATTGTCCAAAGATTTGATATTAATAGTGCATTAGGTGTCTTGAGATGGGTTAAACCATTATTTGAATTTATTTATTATTTTTAGGATGTGAGCTTAATGATATTTCTCTTGTTCTTAATTCAGTTACAATTGCTTTTATATCTGCCAACCCCAACCCAGTTTCAGTTCTTAATGGTAAAAGTTTTAAGAAATCAAGTGAGAATATGTAAATTGTTCTTGGCTGCAATCTTGACCTTACATTAAGATTGAGAAATTCACTTCTTCTACGGAGTTTGGTATCTTTAAAGAGATAAAAGGATATGAGAAGTTAGATTGCTCAAATCGTATGAGTCTTTAATTGGTCTACTCATAGGTCAATTTAGCCTTAGTACCAAGTGATAGTTAAGGTTAGACTTTGGTGTAACAACTAACATCAGTGTTTCGATCAAGGGTTACATAAACCACCGAAAGTCAATTATTTTTGAAAGATGGATCTATGTTAGAGACGGAAAATCGGTGGAGGTGAAAGTTATAGGGGGAATTTAGATTATTATTGTGGATCATTTTTATTTGGATTTTAAAGACACTTTTATTGTGTCGTCATTTAGACGAAATTTAGTTTTAGTTTTCGGTATGGATAAATTAGGTTATTTATGTTCGTTTGGAAACTTTGATGTTTGTGTTGAATGCATTAAAGGTAAACAGACCAAATCAACGAGATCAGAGGCTATGAGTTTTGTAATCCCAAATTAAAGACAAGTTTTGAAACGAGAAAGATCACATTCTTTGAGGATATTGAGTTTGGGGGGAAGAATAAGGTTAGAAACTTTGTCTTTGACGAAGAATCGATGACAATTCCAGATCTGATTCATACACTGATTCATATAGTTGCTTGTGATGAAGCAAGTTCAGATCTTCCAGAACAAACTCAAGATCCTCAAGAACCCGTGCTTTATTAGCCAATATCTTTGCAGAGATCATTGCAAGATCCTAATTCGAAAAAATGGATTGAAGCAATAAATGAGGAGTATAAGTCCATACAAGACAGTAAGGTTTGGGAACTTGTCCCATTATCATAAGGTGTGAAACCCATTGGTTGTAAGGTGTGTTTTAAGACCAAAAGGGATTCCAAAGGTAATATGGAGAGGAAGAAGGCTTGTCTTGTGGTAAAGGGTCATACTCAAAAAGAAATGAGCTTCATCAAATGGATGTCAAGATGACGTTTCTCAAAGGTAGCATTGATGAAACCAATTATGTGGTGGAACCAGAAAACTTTGTATTAGGAGACTCGAAGAATATGGTTTATAATTTGACATAATCCTTTTATAGGATAAAACATGCATCTCGTCAATAGTACCACAAATTTCATCAAGTGATTCTCTCATTTAGTTTCGAGATGAATGATGTTGATAATTATGTGTATCACAAGTTCAGTGGGAGCAAGTTCAGCTCAATCTCATTCAATGTCCAAAAGGAAATTTGGAAATTTAGGAAATGCAGTCGTAAAGAGTTTGATGTATGTCCAAGTATATATGCATCAAGATATAACATACATAGTTGAGGTATTAGGCAAATATTTAAGCAATATCATTTGGAAAGCAGCCAAAGGTGTTATGAGGTATTTTTTACAAAGAACAAACGTTTATATGCTCACATACAGGGAGTCAGATTAGTAAAAGATCATTAGGTATTTTGCAAGATGCTATGAGGCATCAAATAAGGAATATGGCTGAGGAATTTTGTCACAGGGTTGTGCATTATGAAGTAATTGAAAGACCACTTAAGTTACATTGTGACAATAAATCAACTATGTTGTATTCTAACAACAATAAGGTATAGAGTGAACAATTTTCAATAGAACAATAAGGGAGAAACTCCAAAATGAAAGATCCTCTCACTATGGTATTACCACCCATGGTCTTTCATGAGCATATTGCTCATATGGGTGTTTTGTTGTTTAAGGAATCTTTGGTTTAGTGGGAGTTAGTCACTTTTATATGTTTTGTGTTATATGTTTGATTTTATGCATGCATACAATGTCTTTGAACATATTTTAGATATTAAGATTATTATATTGATCTCATTGAGATAAAGTAAGGACCAGTTGAAAATAGACGTGTACAGATCACCTTCACATAATTTTCATGCTACACATGTCATGATGAATCCATGTCATTTGGTTCTATTAGCATTAGTGATCATTGTCAGGTTTAGTTGTGATTAATGCAATTAAAACTATTTTGGTCCTACATCAATGGACGAGATCTTTTGAATATGCTAAAGGCATATAATGACAATTTTGAGCTCATAAAGTTTAACACATTTATAAGGATTTATAAGGATGTATATTTGTGACCAGTGGGAATTGTTAGCATATATATATATATATATATATATATATATATATATATATATAAAAATGTGTTAGGGCCATTATATTATTAGCCAAAATATTTAAGTGATCTAATTAATTAATTCTATGGCTAAGAGCATATATATGTCATGATATATTAAATGTGTAGCAATGTTCTAATTTGATGAAGGACCAAATTAGGAATATTTGAAATTAAGTAAGGAACCGATAGCAGTTACATAACGGGTTATGGTCTCCATCTGTGAGCACACTACGTCACGTATTATTTCTGCTCCTTTCTCTCCCTCCCTTATCAGGAGAGAAAATCTAGAGGGAACTTCATGTGCTCTACAATTGGAAGACCAAGTACCATTTTTATCTATTGTTCCCAATAATAAAGTACGCTTCCAGTCTTTTGAGAATTTGGGAACCGTATATTTATTTGAGTTCATTGTATTAATGTCTTCATAAACCAACAAAATATGCATGCGTTAGAAATACTAGATGTAATCTTATTGAGATGAATACATGGTGACTGAGATTTAAAGGTGAACTGTACGAGTATGGTCATAATGCTAAGATGAACTTTGTTTGACTGTGTTGGTATCCATTCTAACCTAATGAGTATTGGAGTCTCAGGCTGAAGATGACTCTCACTACTCGTACCAACTTCTGTTCTACAAAGAGGACACGATGCATTTATATTTAACCATTTGTCAACACACACCACATGAAAAACGTGAGAGCAAGGTAACTCTCTAAGCTCATCATCATCTACGTATTTTGCTAAATATGAAATTTTCAAGTTTGAAAAGTTAGTGCCAGCTGTAGAAGCCTCCTCAAGAACCAGGACTTTCCTTCCTTCCCATTGATATAATGTGTGCATTGCCTGAGTGTTGATAAAATGGAAATATTTTTTCAGTCCATCAATTGATAATGGTTCACCAATGAGTCTTCTTAGCCTTTTGTGTGCCTCTCTATTTGGTTGCAACAAGCTAGTAGGACCAAGAGCTTGCTGCCCATGGTAGAACATATTCAAAACAGTTACGAACATGTAATTAAAAACACTTATAAATGCTTAGTATTTTGTCATTCTCTTGCTTGTTACAGGGAATGGTCAGTTTAACACTATCAACTATAAAAAAGTATTACAGATTCATCTCTAAGCAAAACTCACCTATTCATAATTGATAATAACTCTTTGCAGTGAAATGTAATGATATATATATTGTTAAATTATATTCTTAAGTAATATGATATGAAAATGTCTAATTTCATCATTTTATACATATTCATATTCTATACATATGCAGCAATTTAAAAGGACAACCTCATTATGCTCATAAGAAATTATTAGAAGTGTTAGCCACACCTTATGACTATGGGGCAGGGGAAATATTACAACATAAACAATTTATTACTTAGCTGATGAATTTTAATAAATTATTATGTCTAAGAAAAACATTAGACAGTGGTACTGATATGTTTTTTATTTTATCATGATACTAAATATATTTTAATTAACACCACGACACAAATTCAAATACAATTACTTTTAAACATATTTTTTTCTTCATACATCTTTTATTCAAAGAACAATATCATTAAAATACTTAACGAAATTGTAATAAATTTAATATAATTAATAATGTATTTATTGAAGAGTAAGTAAATACGTATATATACATAGATTCGAGGAGGAAGGGACCTAGGTTGATGTGTGTTAAGAAACACACGGACCGGAGGTGCATCCAAATCCAACTCAGAGGAGTATTATTAGAGCTGTTAAGATGGGTCGTCTGATCTGATCCGACCCAACCCAGTCCATCATGGGTTGGTCACTTAGTGGATCAATCCAACCCGACCCACCATGAATTGATGGGTTAAACAAGTTGGTTCACTAGCCCATTTAATTAAAAAAATATAATTTTTTTTTTCTTAAGTCAGAAATTATATTTCGAATTAAAATTTAAATAAACTTGAATACAATCTCAATATAATCCAAAATGATGTTAAACTCTAATACAAACCAAAATAAATAAATAAAAATACAAATTACTATCGAAGATCAAAGCATTCTTGTGACTTACCCAATCTTTTATTGAATGCAATATTCTTTTCAGTAAACCAATTATACTTTTTCCAATAATTATACTTTTATTAGTTGAAGCTAAGTTTCCATTTGTCAACCCATCAATGTATCTGGTTAAAAAAACAGCCCAACACTACAAAGTCCAACATAATGTGTGTCACCATGCGAGTTGGTGGGCCAACCCGGCCCACCACAAATTTAACTCGAATGAGTCAGGTTCTTGGTGGGCCTTTGAACCGTACTGAAATTTGTAAAAAAATTTTAACCCAACCTGGCCCGAACCCATAATGGGCCGGGTTAGCTCACGAATTCTGACTCACTTTCACGACTCTAAGTATTATATCAATTCCAAAACTTTTAATTTAAAAAAGAGATGTTATTTGGAAAGTGCAGCATCTCTCTCACTTTATTATATATATATATATATATATATATATATATATATATATATATATATATATATATATATATATATATATAATT
>Ga0214542_1006025_pt1 | contig 22504 bp, 8 predicted proteins | sample CNSS1metaG_FD_160096 | JGI IMG/M metagenome (GOLD analysis project Ga0214542, IMG submission 160096) | Root nodule microbial communities from cowpea collected in UCLA plant growth center, Los Angeles, California, USA - CNSS1 | ecosystem: Host-associated > Plants > Roots > Nodule | place: USA...
GTTATATTATATATATATATATATATATATATATATATATATATATATATATATATATATATATATATATATATATAAATTATATGAGAAGTAACATTCTAAAAAACCACGAATTTAAGATTCCAATTTAGTGGAGTAAGTTAAATGATATATTTATACATGCTTAATTACATACATGTTTATCTTAGAGTTATGATCAATGGATTTAAACACATAAGAATATGAAGACAAAATAATGTTGTTTTCAAATACTTAATAATAATTTTAACTTGCACATTTTGATATACACGGCTGAACTTGGACAAAAAATATAGGGATGTCAAATTAAATTTTTTACATATAATTATTTTTTTAGTTAAAAAAATTCATTTTCTCTATTCAATTTTTTTATTTAAAAGAAACACACATAATAGTAGAATCCAACAAAATATGACTATAATTCACTATTATGTCATGATATCAAACCACAAATACCGTTTTAGATAAGTTATCCGTATGACTATAATTCACTATTATGTCATGATATCAAACCACAAATACCGTTTTAGATAAGTTATCCGTACTCATCAATTTGATTTAGCGGGTATTGACAAATTTGAGGATGGTTTTCCCGAATTGCATTCTAATGAATTTTTAAATTTATTACATGCAACTCGTCATAAATTCATGGTTCCATAAAATTTCCCAAATTTAGTTAACCAAATGCATTTTTTGTCATCTTTATCACAAATACACCGCAACCCCTCACCTCGGGATTCCCTCATCGCAGGTGGGTTGTTGCCAGTGGGAATCGAACCCCAAACCTGACCTTTAACACCCTCCCAACTGGAGAGATGTGACATGCTCTCAGTTGGAGGGGTGTTATAAAAAAGTGAGAATGTATACTAATTTAGGATAAACTTAATCTGGGAGAAACATTCTAAGAAGAATTATAAATCTAGCGTACATAAGTCATAATAAGATACTAACCTTTATCTGTGAGAGATCATGCGAGAATGTATACTTCAATCTCAATTTATGTGTTTCCCAACATTTGTTTCTCAATCATAAATCTTTACATTTCTTTCTCCTCACACACTTTCATAATAACTTACATGGTAAACAAATTTCATAGTCACAAAAAAAAAACCCTATTATCTTTTATAAACCAATGTCTCCATTAATTTTTATTTTATTTTATCTGTATTTTATTTTTATTATAATTTTTCATAATATAAATTTAATATAAATAATATAATAATATATAAATAGAATTTAAAAAAAAAAATATAAATATATATAAAAAATAAATTTCAAACATTTTTTGGAGAGCCATACGTTCCTCAATAATCTGACAAATGATTATTTTAATATTCTTTTTTAATGAAATCAATATTAATTATATATTTAAATGAAAAACAGCTCAATAAAATACAAGTATCTTGATGTTAACATATTCCTTAATATCTTCTCATCACTTCCATCAGAAAAACATTACCTCTCACCACCACAATCTCATCAAATAATTCAAACATACTTTAAAAAAAGGAGAGGCTTGTAATACGGAAAACGCCAAAAGGAAAGACACTCAAAATCAGTGTGTTGGGTGTTTTTAGCATTATTACATTCAAATTGTAAAAAGTTTTAATATATATATATATATATATATATATATATATATATATATATATATATATTATGTAGCAATTATCTCGTGACAAAAGTAAAATAAATTGAATTATAATTAAATTGTGTTGTTTAAATTGTTATACTCTTAAATAAAAAAAATTAACACTATGATCAACAATTGTAATTTTTTATTTAATGAGAAATGCTCGATCTTGACGATTGATATCAGAATAAATGTTGCGAGTTCGATTCTCGGAAGAACTGTGTTGAATGTGGCATCCTGTGGTGTTTGAACTTTTAAGTACAATATTTAATTGACTTTTTCTTAGTACCCTTTTACTGACACCTACCAAGCAACCCAAAAGTCACAACCAATTTAATACGTTTACTTCTCTAAGTTGCATTTATGTCTCTATTAATATTTTCAATTAATACATTTATACTCAAATATAAATAAATAATTATATTAAACGAATTTAAATATAAAAAATTACAACTTCCTGAATTTTATTTAATGCTACTGTTTTAAATATACTTTTATCTTTTAAATCTAAAACATCGTTCTAAATAAATATAATCTGAAGGTAATTTAGAAAATATTTATCGTTATTGAATAAAAACAATAACACTAAATAAATTTAACTGTTATCCTTAACCATTGCAAAAAGTAATTGATTTTTCTCACAATTAAGTCTAAAGGCAATATTTACGTTTGTTTTTGTTTTAGTGTTCTTTCGATCACTCCTTTTGTCCTTACTATAAACCACTTATAATATAATCACATAAATCAATGGAATAATCAATTTAGTTTATGTTAAATTTTTAAAATATGTACAATTTTTTTTATTATTGCTTTTAAAAATTTTGTTTGTACAATTTATTTAATAAAAATAATATTTTACATAAACTATTAGATATTCTATAAAAGATCATCTATGTCTTCTTAATCATGAGTTTTATTTATTTCTCTACTTCTCTCTCTTTTTTCTCTTTTTTTTTTTCCTTTGTCGATACTCATTTTCACCGTGTCTCATGTTTTCTCCTTTTTTTTTTTCATTCCTTTATATGCTCTCATAACTTCTCTTTATCCAGAACCTTCTCTCACATTATTGAACTTTTTTCTTTTCTTTTCCTTTTTCTTTCACTCTATTGTCAATGAGATAATAAAAATGTTAATACATATTTTAAATTACTAAATGTCATGAAATATTATCTTCTGATAACTGAATACTTGAAAAACACAGATGAATATTTTTTTTTTATGAAACTTAATATTAAAATTTTAATTTTTACCTATATAAAAATAAGTATTACATATATAGTAAAAAAATAAATTTTTCTGTTCAAATAAAATGTTTAAACATTAGTTAATTAGTTTAAACATAATGTTAAAACAATAAAAATTAAATTGAAAACTTATAATTTTAAACATTTCATTTTTTAAAATTTTAAAAATTACGTCCATATACAACCTTACTCCAATTAAATATTTGTGAAAGTAATTTGCAAGTTCAAGATTTCTATAAATATCAACAAGGGTTTAGAAATGTCAATTGGACGAATAAGACACAAGTAGTAGCTATCTCATACTTGTTTCCTGGCTAAATATTCGTTCTTGTGTCCGTTCTTATATTCGTGCATATATCTGTCATGCAAGTATTTACATATTTTTTTTAATATTCATGGGTACAAATATTTAATCTTTTTTTTTAAATATTTAAGAACATATTTTAACCATAAATTCAAATAAAATACAATACATAACATTTATAAAATTCAGTAAAGTTCAAATAACTCATTTAAATATAATTGAATGATAGTTTAAAAAGAAACAAAGATTTTTGAAAATAAATTCATAAAAAATAACTCATTCAAAATCAATAGGTTAATATTTCAATCATATTTTTTTAATTTTTTTAATTTAAATTAGAGTATAGTAGGTATAAGAATATCTACGAATACATATATTATGATACCGACCCGTTAACATGTGGGTATAAGAAATATTCGTACTCGTTATCCATAAAAATCCATTTATAATATTCATCTCTTATCCATTACGAGTTTTATCCGCATATACAAATTTTTTTTACTTCCCTATAATCATGTAATGAAACATATTTGTGAAGTTGCATAACTTGAGATGGTAGAAAAAAATGGATGGAAACAATTATTGATCGGTGAAAGTTGTTTGTGTGGAGCCGAAACTAATGATATTGCTTTGCTTTGCTTTCAAAAACCAATTCAGCAGTAAAGAAAGGTCAATAATCAACATCCACACGCCTAAGTTTCATTACGCCATTTACGGTTTTAAGTAACTTGCCTCTTCTGCACATCTGTGAAAAGAATTCAAATATATAAATCTAAACCATTTTAAATTTATTTTAATCAATTAATTTTATATTCAAACATAGTTTCATATTTTACATTCAATCCATTTATATAAATATATTAAAAACAACTAAAATTAATATTCATAGTAAGACATTCTTTGATTCGACATTTTTTCTATTATTTTTTTTTCAGATTTGTAAGTATCTTTTACATTTGAATTTAAATTAAAATATTCTCAAGTCAATTTTAATTAGGTGATCTTAACTCAAATTAGATCAAATGATATAACGGTGGTATAATATCTTAATCATATTCTTTTAGTTTGATTCATAAAAAATTGGACGAGATAAGTATGTTAAATAATTTCAAAATAGTAAGATGTATTTCTCAAATTATACATTTTTAATTGACAATTTGAATGGTTAAATCGAAAATTCACATTTCAAGAATTATTTATCAAAATTTTAGTTGATCCAACATTAACAAAGTAGAAACTTTAATTTTATTGAGGTAGTCCATAAATAAAATTAAGGTCATACCCAATGCCCTACAGTTGAAGGCTAGTGTCAAAGTTTCTGTTGTTCACTATTAAGTGAGTGTCTAGCGCGACTAGGGTACCGCCCAACCCTCTAAACCTCTAGAGCTCACAGCCAAGTGAGCATCTAGCTGTGTTAGAGTACCACTCAACGCCTTGGACCTTCGAAACTCATTAACTTAAGTTTTTTGCTTAGTGCCCAACAATTCTACGGTACCGCTTGATGTTGTATCTGAAAAAAAAAAAACACCTGATTTTACTAAGTTAGGTTATCCAACTTGCCTATTTAGGCAATTCTAGCTCTTCCTTAATTTAAAATACTTTGTTTTCGTTCAAAACAACCCTTAGATAGAGCAAATTAGATAATCTAGCAAAATGAAATCAGTTTCATAGACAACATTTTCAATTTAACTAAGACAACAACTCAATATAACAGACATATCAAAATACCAGAGTTGAATAATGCATATTAATTTGGGTTCATTGGCTTATTTGAGTTATTTTTATTCTTCTCAAGTCTTTAGTAAGTATAATTTAGTTCAAGAATTCTCAAATAGTGTTAATAAACCAATTTGATGACATTATAACTCAAGTCACAACATTCACAGTTCAAAATATCTATATATTCTTCAACACATAAGTTTAAAATCAAATGTTTTAACTAACTATTTTAAAAGGCTAACATACCAAATCAGACATAACAACTTGTTCTTGTAAGACTAAATATACCTTGTAAATACCTTCACGATAGTTATTCCCACGTGCTCCAACCTTCAAGTTGAGATGTCTCAGGCGTCTCCTCAAAGTTGAATGGAGGTGTAACTATAGGAGACACTCTGGTGCGCAAGTCAGGCACGTACTTCAGATGGTAATAAATGTTGTAATTATGGAACGTAATCAATTTACCTTGTGTATTGTGCTATTTGTACTATGTTTATGGGTTTTTACTTGGATGGATATGGTCCATATACTTAATCACCTTGATTAATTTTGCCTAATACTCTAGTAATATGCTTTAGTCATTACCTTAATTTAATCACAATTTATCATTGTTGTTATGCCCTGACTGACATAATGTCATTCTTACCGAATATTTCTAGGCCAAGAACACGTTGGGCTTAGGTGACTGAGATGTTTTTGGGTACATATAGTACACCACTAATTTCTTCACATCCAAATTGGAATCATAGATTTATCATATCAATCAAGCCATGCTTCATCACATCCAATCAAATTCAATTAGCTCTATTATAATTTACTAGATTTCCTTACTTGGATACATGCTCCTAAACTCAAAAGGTGCTCCACACAGGCTCTACCTCTCATAGGTTTCTCTACCTGCATGTAGAAAACTCTGATCAAGAATCAAAACACACCTTTACAATTACAACCAAATAGAGATTGATCATGAGCCCTTTAACATCACATGCAAACCCTACACTCCCGACACGTAACATATTTATTAACAAGACTTAAAAGAAGAGTAAAATATGAACTTACTCTATCCAAGATTATGATCGGGTAGGATTGTAGACCTTGATGCCAAAAGTCTTATGGTGTATTCAAATCTTCAAATGGATGAATGATAGAATCAAAGACCTAGAGAAAAGACAAAAAAAGTTAAGAAAAAGTTTTATAAAAAAGATAGTTCTTATAAAATGAAACTCGACTAATAAAAAATTCTATTCGTAATTTAACTTTTAAATAATAAAATAATCGAATATCATCTTTTACAAATCACTTCTATTCTTAATTATTTTTTAGGACTTTACATCAACATTATTGAACTAGTCTTAAAGGATTGTTGACACAATTTTGTTTAACTTTAATTAAATATAATAAGTTCGTTTTCTGAAAATAAAATAAAAATATTTTGTATAAATATAATTTATTTTTTGTAAATGGTTTCTTATATTATATATTTGAAAATTCATAGTTATTTAACATATAAATTATCAGAGAGAATGATGATTTATTCCATATCTGTTATGGAGAAAAATTAATTTCCCTTAATACTTGATAGTAGAGACAATAACGAGGTCAGGATAAAAAACTAATTTTAATTTATGTACAATTTATTCTTTATTAAAAAAAATTATGAAACAATTTACCCATCCTACATCAAATTTTGGAAACAAAGTCAATGACTTTTTGCAGAGAAAAGTCATACAACTTTACTTCATTTTTATCTGTTTTTTATTACCTTTTTAGAAAATTGAAGTGATTTATTCAAGACATTAATATAAACTAAAATTACGTAACTTTTCCTTCTAAAAAGTTATTGAATCCACTTCCTCAAATCTCATGGATCTCTTAAAATGTTGCAAAAGAATAGTCTACTTAATAAACCAATTAAAATTAAAAATGTGTAAGTAGGTGATTACATTAAATTGTGTCACGATTGAGTTGTTGGTTAGCTTCGAACCCTTTTTTTTTTTTTAAGAATGACAAAAGATGCCAGGTTTGGTGGTCTGTCCTGCAGGTTGGTTCGTTATTTTGAATTTTGAACTACATGATTTGAAAAAGTTTTTGGAATTCGAAATATATTTTTAATGATACATTACACATGGTAGAATCTGTAATAGAATATTTATATTCTAAATTGTACAGTCTAAAATATAATAAAAAATACATACCGGATAACAATCGAAAATATTTGTTTTAAAGGTAAAATAAACTTTTGGTGATGGTCGGATAGTGTAATAAGAAACACCTTTGTCACAGGAATTATTCATATAAATGCTTTGTCGGTTAATCCTCTAAATGCTTTGTCACTTATTTCACTAAATTCTTTATTCAACCAATAATAGTAGTGTAGGAAAAAAATATGGATTGGAAAAAACATTTGGAGAATATGGATCCCATGATTTTGAGGGGCTGTAAAAATTATCATAAGGGTGGGAAAAAAATCCAATTTTTATGATCCAATCTATTTTTTTTTATGATCCAATCAATTTAATATCCATTCTATTAAAAATTCAATCCATTTAAAATCCATTTTATTGGATCTGGATATCAATCTAATCTATATTTTATATATTTTATGGATTGGATACTCATTCTCAAAATCTAGATTTTCAAAATGGATAATCCAAAATATCCAATCCAAATTTTCACTTTATATTTTTTGTTAGATTAGGCTAAAGGTTGAGACGAACTACCCCAAATTTAGTCATATTTTATTGAGTTGGTGTGACCCTGTACAAAATTTTGCCAAATTAGGCCAAATTCTGTCAAGTCGGTCCCGGTCGAGATTTGACCCAGTTGGTCCTGGACAAAATTTGGAAGTATTCGGCCAAATTTGTCAAATTCTTTGGTGTCAGCCCTATGGACATAAATTTAGATCCACATCCATTATTTGGATCCAAAATGGATGTGGATTAGATTTTCGATAGAGCTGCCACCATAGAATTTGACAGATTTTTTATTGAGGCCAACGAGGCCAAATTTCAGTATGGGATGACCTTGGATGACTTTCGAACGAATTTCGGTCGGGGACGACGTGACCAAATTTGGGCTAAGGTCGACTCAACAAAATTTCAGTCGAGGTCGACTTGACTGGATTCGACTAAATTTCGGCCAAAGTCGATTTTGCCTAATACGACCAAATTTTGGCTAGAGCCGACTTGGCCAAATATGGTCACATTTGGGTCAGGTCCTGATCAGTCAAATTTCGGTCAGGGTTGACTCCACTAAATTCGTTGGTCGGGACCGACTTGACTGAATAAGGCCAATTTTCGATCACAGTCGACTAAGTTAAATATAGACAAATTTCGTTCGAAACTTAGTCGATCGAATACGGCTAAATTTGGGTAAGTGCCAACTTGACAAAATTTTGTTCACGACCAACGCGATCGACTCTGTCAAATACGACCAAATTCAGGTCAGAACCAATTTGGTCAAATTTTGGTCGAGGCCAACACAACCGAATTTTGACCGGAGCCGACTCGACTGAATTTCGGTCGTGGCTGACTTAGTTGAATACGGCCAAATTTCGATCGTGACCGACTCATTTGAATACGGCTAAATTTCACCCAAGGCCATCTCAGCCAAATAAGACCAAATTTGGGCCAAGGCCGACTCGGCCAAATCTCAATGAGTGCCAACTCGATTGAATTCGACCAAATTTTGACTGAAGCCAACTAGGCTGAATACAACCAAATTTTGGTCGCGGCTGTCTCGGCCGAATACGGTCAAATTTTGTCTAGGTCAACTCAGGCCAATGTAGTCAAATTTGGGTCGGGGTGAACTCAACTGAATACTTCCAAATTTTTTCTAGGACCAGCTGGGCCAAATTTCGATCGAGACCGACTTGACAGAATTCGGCCAAATTTTGTATAGGGTCACGCAAACTCAATCAAATACGACTAAATTTGGACTAGTTTGTCTCAACCTTTAGCCTAGCCAAACCAAAAATATAAACTTAAAATTTGGATTGGATATTTTGGATTATCCATTTTGAAAATCTAAATTTAGAGAATGGATATCCAATTCATAAAATATATATCAGATTGATATCCATATCCAATAAAATGAATTTTAAATTGATTGATTTTTTAATAAAATAGATATTAAATGGATTAGATCATAGAAAAATAGATTGGATTATAAAAAAATGGATATTTTTTGCCCACCCTCTATTAGAATTTTGGGACACATCTTTTCGCATATTGTATGTCAGAATAGAAAACCAATAAAAAAAATATTATCTGCCAACATCTAAACATTTTTCTAAAATCATCCATGTAATGATAGCAGACATCTGCAAAAACTTTAAATTATTGTTGTTGCATAAGGTTAGCTTTCCTATTTCCGATAAAATAATGTCTTTTCTCTTCTTTCGATCAATAACAAATTTGAAGAAGGATAAACAGCAAAGAAAAACCTTAGCTATACTGCAACCACCAAAGCACCATTATTTTATGAAAGAATCAAATATTTCAGTGCAATAATGTGAGACATTCGACGTGGGACGTGAGACGTGAGACGTGCTACGTGGGACATGGAACGTGCAACATGAGATGTGAGACGTGAGATGTAGGACGTGGGACGTGAGAAGTGGGATATGAGATGTGAAATGTAAGACGTTGGACGTATGACGTGGGACGTGAAACGTGAGACGATGTGGGACGTGAGACATAAAACGTGAGACGTGAGACGTGAGACGAGAGACGAGAGACGTGAGACGTGAGACGTGAGACGTGAGACATAAGACGTGAGACGTGGGACGTGAGATATGACACGTTAGACGTGAGACGTGAGACGTGGGAGATTGGACGTGAGACCTGATACGTGGAACGTAGGATGTGAGACGTGAGACGTGGAACGTGGGACGCGGCGTGAGATGTGTGACGCGAGACGTGTGGCGTGAGACGTGGGACGTGGGACGTGAAACGTGAGATGTGAGACATGTGACATGTGACATGTGACGTGTGACGTGTGACGTGAGACGTGAGACGTGGGACGTGAAACGTGGGACGTGGATCGTGAGACGTGAGACGTGAGACGTGGGACGTGGGACGTGAGACGTGACACATGGAACGTGGGACGTGGAACGTGGGAGACGTGAACGCAACTTGAGAGATGTGAGACGTGAGACGTGCAATGTGCGACGTGCGACGTGCGTCGTGAAACATGCGACGTGAGACGTCCCTAAACACTAAACCTTGACATTTATATTCATAAACTTTAAAACTTACAATTTAATTAAAAAATTTAGAAGTTTAATAAAAGAATTGTTAATGTATCCATAAATTTGTACCAACAAATTTAAATTATACTCTTGTAAAAAAATGTATTAATAAAAAGAGATTAAATACATATAAAATTGAAAGAATAAAAATATGAGGGTAAAAGTAATAATTAATGTTTATTTAACACATAAAAATAAAAATTATGATGATAACAACAATAATTTATATTTATTGAACTCTTAAATGAGCGTAAGGAAGCAGAAGATGATCTGAAAAGTTAAACTAAGGATGAGCAAAAAATCTAATTTTCATGTCGGTCTCGATCAAAATTTGGTTGAATTTGGTCGAATTCTGTCAAGTCGGTCTCGATCAAAATTTGGCCCAGCTGATCCTGGACAAAATTTGGAAGTATTCGGTTGACTTCACCCCAATCCAAATTTGACTGCATTAGTCTGAGTCGACCTAGACAAAATTTGACCGTATTCGGCCGAGACAACCGCGACCAAAATTTGGTTGTATTCAGCCTAGTTGGCTTCAGTCAAAATTTGGTCGAATTCAATTGAGTTGGCCCTAATTGAGATTTGGCCGAGTCGGCCCTGGCCCAAATTTGGTCTTATTTGGCTGAGATGGCCTTGGGTGAAATTTAGCCGTATTCAAATGAGTCGGTCACGATCGAAATTTGGCCGTATTCAACTAAGTCGACCACGACCGAAATTTGGTCGAATTCAGTCAAGTTGGCTCCGGTCAAAATTCGATCATGTTGGCCTCGACCAAAATTTGATCGAGTTGGTTCTGGCCTGAATTTGGTCATATTCGACAGAGTCGATCGTGACCGAAATTTGGTCATATTTAGGTGAGTCGGTCCTAACCTAAATTTGGCCAAATTCAGTCAAGTTGGTTATGACCAAAATTTTGGTCAAGTCGGCACTTGCCCAAATTTAGACGTATTCGGTCGACTAAGTTCCGAACGAAAATTGTCTATATTCAACTTAGTCGGTTGTGATAAAAAATTGGTCATATTCAGTCAAGTCGGTCCCGACCAACGAATTTAGTGGAGTCAACCCTGACCGAAATTTGACTGATCAGGACCTGACCCAAATGTGGCCATATTTGGCCAAGTCGGCTCTGGCCAAAATTTGGTCGTATTAGGCAAAATCGGTACTGGCCGAAATTCAGTCGAATCTAGTCAAGTCGATCTCGACTGAAATTTGGTCGAGTCGACCTTAGCCAAAATTTGGTCACATCGTCCCCGACCGAAATTCATTTGAAAGTCATCCAAGTTCATCCCATGCTGAAATTTGGCCTCGACAAAAAATCTGCCAAATTCTATGGTGTCAGCTCTAAGGGCACAAGTTTTAAAAAATTTAATTTGAATTTATTTTTTGAAAAATAGATTTTGGATTTTGAATTTGATCTAAATATTTAGATCTGGATTTAATCTTGATATAAATATTTGAATTTTGATTTTTTAAAAATCCAATCTACTTTTTTTGAAAAAATGAATTTGGATCAAAAATCTAATCAAATTATTTGGATCAAAAATGGATGTGGATTGGATCATTAGAAATCCAATCCATGATCACCCCTAAACGGCAGTAGGTTGAATTGGTTATTGTTGGTTGGTTGAGTGAATGAATGGGTTGTAGGAAGAAGATGGGAAAGATGAGATGGAGATGGAGGAATAAGGTGGAAGTAAGGAAAAGGATAAGGTGTCGATGGAGGTGGGAGAATGAGAGTGGAGGTGCAAGGTGGAAGAAAGTATGAAGGTGCAATAGTGAAGGAGGAAGGAAGAAGATGAGGAAAAATTTGTCTTTTTACTTTGTTTATGAAGGTAGGAAGAAAGAAAGTATAAAGATACACGTAGAAATATACCTCCCTCTTTTCTTGTGGCGAGTCAATTCGGTCTAGTCCATTTTTAACAAGCCAATGGCAAAACAGACTAAAATAAGTTAGATTGATCTATTTTGTTACCCTACTTTTTTCTAGAGATTTATTATACACTATAAAGAGTTAGATATTATATATTATTATTTACCATTTATATTTAACAATTTTTAACATCTCCAATACTACTAATAACGGATAATAATTTCATAATTCAGCCTTAACCAAACTCCAAAAATTCATCAACCATAGCAATACAACACAAAAATGAAAATCTTCATAGCAGGTAATGAAATAATTTGTCATAATTATTTTGGGTAAAAGGGACGAGCGTCCACTTTGCGGCTCACTGGATGTCCCCTGCTCTAACTGGTCTTCAAGTTTTACGCCTTGCCGACCATCCACATCGCTCGAAGGGTACTTGCAAAAGGTACTCAAGTGCTAAAGTTAGTAAGTAATTAATCGGAAGGATATTAAGTGTTGTAATGCATGTGTGTGTACAATCATACCTTAGACTTTTGTTTATAGTAGTTGTTATGGGCTTTTACCTTTTTGTTGGTCTAATCACGACATACCTTAATCAATATTAGTAGGCTGATTCGTGGTGATCATTGACTAAGTGTTAATGTGACCTTCATTCTGTAATCGACCGATCAAGGCATTCAGTCAAGATGATCGACCCATAGGGCGATCGACTAAGGATGATTGACCCGAGGATGATCGACCTAACAGTGATAGACTAAGGATGATTGGCTCAAAGGGTGATCGATTAATGATGATTGGCCTAAAGATGATCGATCCAAAGGGTGATCGGTCAAGAATGATTGACTCAAAAGGTAATCAACCCGAAGGTAATCCATAAAAAATATCAACCCAAAAATAATTGTCCAAAAATATCAATCCAAAGGATAATCATCTCAAAGAGTCATCGGCCCTTATGTACGGTACAATAACATCAATTATAAATTATTTACCGATAAGTGGTTTTCATAAAAACGTACTTTTTGATAAGAAAAATAATTTTCAATTCTAGACATTTTTTGCAGCTATTTGAAATACCTATTTGGAAGAGGAGATTAAATTTTCTCATACAAAAAGTGTTTGAAATATTTAATTGTACGATAAGTAAATTAAATTTTAATTGTACAATTTTTCAGTTAAACATTTCAGTAGGATTTTAACTATTTATGTAAACATCAGTTAATTTCAATTAATTAAAAATGATACAAATATGGATAAAGTAGATATAAACTATAATAATTATATAAGAGGAATTTTTAAAATTAACTTATATGTATATATAGAACAGTTTTAATTTATAGAAAATTATGTTTTTCATTTCTAAAAAGTCTGTATTTATTAAGCTATTAAATAAGGCATGTGCCGGTGGTCGATGGTTTATGAATTCATCGCTATCTTCTGCTCTGTCGTTCGTTTCAATTTTATTTCTAGTCGTTTTCATTTAAATAATAATTATTATTATTACACATGCGGTCTATTATAAATATTAAAATTTATATTCCAGAGCAAATGAGAGAAAATATTTAACAAACTAAATGCATTTCAAAATTAGTCACAAACTAAAACCATGTGTGTGCTAAATATTAGTATTTTTATCATGCATTAAATATTATTTATGTATACTTAGCTAACACTATCTATAGTAATATGTGTGATGTGTGGGAGCTGTGAAGATTCATCATGTCATTTATTGTTTACTTGTTCGGTTGTTTGGAGTATATGGAAGTTGTGTGACAATTGGGTAGGCATTATAATGACGGATCTTGATACGGGGAAGTCAAATTAATATACTCAAAATTTATATATTTAATTATTATTATTAACATAATAAAAATGAATACATAATTTAGTATAACTGTAACTACAAAGAAATTATTTATATATAAACGATTGTCCATAGTTCTTTCACTTTTATGAATTCATCAATAATTGAATCAGAACTAAAATTTTCAATCATTTATTTTTCAATGTAAATATGAACTAATTCCAAAGAATAATATGAAACTTCGCAATTGTAATTCGTTGAACCTTGATAAAAGGTTTCTCTAGTTGAAAAATATGATTATTTGTATCGTGTTTCGAAATACGTAAATAAGTAGAATTTATCATATTTTCATCGTCACATGTATCTTTCTTTTTATCACTTTTAAAAACTACATATATTCTTTTATTCTTCATCAATATACTTATTTTTCTTTAAGTTTAAGATTAAAATATAATTTATCATCATTTAATCAAAAAATAAAAAATTAAGAGTTATTAAAAGAAAAATTTATGGTAATCAAGTCTCAATTAAAAGACAGTTATGAAAAAAATACATAGTACAATACTTTTTCTCCCATATTTATAAAAAAGTAATATAGGGCTCATGAGATAAAAAATAATGTTAACTATTAAATAAATGTTTCAGTATTATGTGAGACAAGAGGGATACTTTTTTCCTTCACGAATGAAAGAGAACAAATGAGAAATGAAAGAAAAAAAATAACAGATTGTATCTACCTTCTTTTTCAAAACAAAAAGAAACCATGTGAATGTATGAAATGAGTATAATTTGTGGAAAACTCAAAAACATAATAAGAAAGAAAATAAGAAACCTCTTTATAAATATTTTTATTCCTCGTTACATTTAACTTTATGTTTTATTATTTAGTAACATTAAATATTATACTTTATAAAATAAATAAATAAAATACCTAATTTAGCTTCTATTAATTTCTAATATATATTACTATAATTTAAAAATATATAATATGTATAATGTAAAAAAATTAAAAATTTTGGCAGGTGAAAGACGTGTCCACTTTTGATTTGGGATAAAACACAAAGTCTATTTTGTATTGAAAGTTACAAATGATATTTGATAAATTTTGGTTCTATTTGATTGAACATCAAATATAAGTTGTTTTTTTAGGTGACATTAATTGTTCCGTGACGGAGTTTAAGTGGGCTGAGTCACCATTGAATCTTAACATTTGGATTGCTACGCTCTTAATTTTTAAGTAGAAAAACTTACACCTGATTAATAATTATAATTTTTGGTCTAGTCGTAAGGGTTTGATCCTTCAATTGAATCAAATCGTGGAACTTAAACTATAACACTTTTTTTTTGTTGACTAAAATTTTTAGTTGCATTCAACTAAACTTAATTTTAACTACAATCCAAAAACATGTCACTATAACCAAAGAACATGTAATTTAGAGGAAAAACCATTTATAAACCGTTCAAATCGACAATAATGAATCATGACGATTCATGAAGACACCGAATTGTATATAAAAACAAAACACTCCCAATTTTGCTTTCAAAAAAGATGTCTCTAATAATTACGCATGCATCTTTTATTATATATATTTACTTACTATATTCATATTATGTACTTTTCTAAAATAAATTGAATTATATACTAAAACATTTAACTACTCCATATAATAAAGTATATTATGAATATATCATTATGCTGATTTACCTTTCGATACGAAAAATAATCTACTTCTCTCTCATAATATTGTAATAAATAATGTTCACTTCTTTTATTTTTAAAATAAATAAGTAGACATTTTTCTTATATTTATAATAAAATGCAGAAACATCTTTACTTCTTAGATAATATTTTATTTTTTCTGTGTATAATAAAAAATATTTGACTCTCTTATATTGTATAGCAAATTATATTAATAGATATTAAGGTTATATTAGAAGTGTTTGATACTTCAATCAAACTATGTAAACCTTTATCTTCCACTTATGGCAAATAAATATATTATCGTAGGTATTGCTTGAACTCGTCCCCGTTTTGATGGAAAATTTTTGTATTGACTAGGTATTGGTATAGGTATGAAGAATACCTGACTTTTTCATTTGAGTGTGGGGATGAGAATGAAAATGTACATATTCGTCTCGTCTTTCTCCCTATACCCATTATAATACCCATTATATATATATATATATATTCTCTTCTATATATATATATATATATATATATATATTCTCTTCGTTTTTTCTTTTTATTGTTTGACTTGTATTGAAATTCATTCAAATCTCCAAGATATTTTTTGTCTTATCACAACCTTAGATATTTTTTTGCTTATCACAACCTTTATGCAGTTATGTTTAAATGATGTATGTCAATCAAATATTTTTTATGTCTCACATTTGAGTATTTCTCCTATTTTTTAATATTTTTATTTATTGTATATTTTATTTTCACATGAGAAATTTGTGCACTTTCAATTTAAGCGTTCTAATAGAATAAACATTTAATTTACTAGGTAATATAAAAATTTATCTTCTTTATTCTATTATTATTAACTTTTGCTTCATTTGAAAAACTATTTTGTTTCGCTAAAATAATTTTCATTCTCTCAATCATCGACTAGGTTGATATTTGAAAAGTTTTCTTAGATCCCTAAAGTATTTTTCATCTTCTTGATTATACATTTTGTTCTCTTTTTGTGTGATTTCGTTTATTGATATCTCAAATTGTTTCTAAGACACACATTTGATCACTTTTTTAATATTTTTATGCGTTGTTTATTTTTATCATGTTGATTACCATTTTGATATTTTTTATTTATTTATTTTCATTTTCTACCTAATTATCATGCATGTACATTGTATAAATAAATTTTATTTACTATAATATAATAATTTAATGTAATTGCCACAAATCTTCTTTATTACCATCCAACATATATTTAAGTTCAAAAGATAGAAACTTTATGTTAAAATTACATTATTTTTAGTTTAATTTTTGTTCTTTGTGTGATTTGATCAAATGATATATTATAAGTTTTATTAGTGTATAAAAAAAGAGATTTTATTAGAATTAAAAAAATTAAAGTAAACAAGCATTTAAAATATTTTTTAATTTGAATATTTGTTTTTCTTTTATATATATTGTTTAAATATTTTAAAATTTTATTAACTAGGCTTCATTAACGTATGCAAATTTAATAAATATTTTGCCTTTCATGAAATTTTATTTGGTATACTAATTTGAAATGTATACGAGTATAATTTCTTTCTAAATATTTGATATTGAAGAAACAACTATTCTTTTAATATTGAATATTTGATAATATTATGTTTCATTTAATGTGATTTTTTATTATTTTATAAAAAATAATTAATTGATATAGAAACAATAAGAAAACGTGCATGAGTATAAGTATATACCCGTTACCCGGTGGAAATGATGATACGACAAAAATTTTATACCCATTGGGTTTGACTATGAGGATAACTTTTTTTATTTTGAGATGAGTATGAGATAACAAAACGCATCCCTTTCCTATCACTACTTCCACTTCTCTTAGAATTTATTACATTTATTCGCATCTCGTTCATATATACATCCTATCATATCTAGGGATGTCAACGTCAACGGGACGGGTAGCGTACGGGTAATAGCTCCCCGTACCCTACCCGCTAGGTAAATATCTGACTCATACCCGTTCTCATATCCGTGCAGATATCCGTTATGCGGGTACCTGCATATTTTTTTAATATCCACAGGTAACCACGGATATTTACAAAAGAAAAATTTAATATTTAATATTATATTTTAATCATAAATTCAAATAAAAATACAATGCATAACATTTATAAATTTCAAACAAAATGCAAATAATTCATTTAAATAGTGTTGAATGACGGTTTACAAAGAAATAGAGATTTTTTAAAATTAATTGATAAAAAATAACACATTCAATTCCAATGTGTTAGTGTTTTATTTTAATTATGTTTTTTTAATTTAAATTAAAATATAGTGGATATGGGTATCCACGAGTACGAATACTATGATACCCGTATCAACTCCGTTAACTTACGGGTATAAAAAATACATATATATGTTATTCACGGATATCTATTTAAAATATTCATTTACTACTCGTTACTAGTTCTATATGCGAATATTAGGTAGAAATTATGAGCCGTAAGTCTTTTTTTTTAGTCTATCAAAATTTAATTTGTAGTAAGTCGTTTTTTAGTAACTAATTTTTTGTTATTTTATCCTATTTTATGCGCAATTAAAAATTTTACTGGTTGTCACTTGAGGAAAATTGTTATCACAACTGATTCATCCTTTGATATAAGTTTCAAATTGTTTGATAATATTTCTCTAGGTTCCTAAAATTGTTTGTACATTCTACACTCCCTTTAGTTATTGGTTGGGAACACAAAAAAAAAAATCCAAAAGAAAAATTAATTCGTTGTTGATTTTGAATTTTGTTGAATAGTTGGTTTTGAAATTATTAATATTACATCTAGAAGTTTGAACTGAATTTGACGATGTTTGTGTTGCTATTGGTTTTACATTTAACTTCAATTTTGCTTGATCGAGTAGAGTTATATAAGTTACATCAAGCAAACTATTATCGCCGATAGAAAGAAAAAAAGCAAACTATTATCTTTTATTGAATCTGATGAACTGAAATAGTTAAAAATATAATTTGATATGTTAGGATTGGATTAATTAAATCACATGTATGAGATGATATATTAATACGAACTTTGGCTTAGTAATAAATAAAGGAATCTTTAGATCGTTTCACTGGTCCAAATTATGTATATCAAGACATCATATTTGAAAAATATGAGGAGAGTTTTTACGCCACCAAGACACATTTTAGGTGTACGTTATGTTGAACTCACTTTGACTTGTAGAGTTGAGGTTTTTAACGTGAAACATGCTTGATATAACTATTGTGAAAGGTTTTTGTTTTGTTATGCACTATTTTATATCAACTTTTAGATACATTAACTTTTAGTTGTTGTGTCTAATAGTTATGCCGACCGGATTAAATATTTTGAACATATGGTTGACATATAAGTTAAAATATTTTTTTGTTTTCATTTTTGTAAAGTTTCGTGAAATCAGTTCTAAATTTGTTTTTGTGCTTAAATATGTATTAATTTTCGTCAATTTTCTTCAATTAGATCATTTTGTACTGACACTAACACCATTTAAATTATTAACAACCATGAACAGTCACGTTCACTTCGTGGTTTATTTTATTTTATTTTTAATTTTTTAATTTTTAATTTTATTTTTTTAAATGTCCACGTGTCAACCCAGTAGTGTACCATGTCTCAAAGTCAATATTTTATATTCAATTTGGTCTCTATATTCATTATTTTTGTTTAATTTAGTCATAATTTTTGTTAACATGAACAAATTTTGTTCCTCTCCAAATTGAAATCAAATTTATCTTTTATATTAAAATTCACATTTTTAATTAAATATTTTTATATAATATATTAAAATTCACATCATTATAACTTTTATATAAAAATTAATTTTTGTCTCATCTTCGATAGAGACAAAATTGGTTAATTTTAATCAAAATTAGGACTAAATTGAATAAAAATAACAAATATAGGGACCAAATTGAATATAAAACATTGACTCTGACACGTGACACGCCGTTGGGTTGACATGTGGACATTTTAAAAAAAAAAAAAAATTTAAAAATATTTAAAAAACCACAAAGTGGCACATGGAACACATTGTTCATTACCATTAATGATTTAAACGGTATTAGCAAAAAATGACCAAATTGAACAAAATTGACGAAAATTTAGACCTATTTGAGCATAAAAACAAAATTAGAACTGATTTGACAAAAATTGACGAAAATTGAGAACAAAAAGGTATTTTAACCTTTAGTGTGTGTATGTATATATATATATATATATATATATATATATATATATATATATATATATATATATATATATATATATATATATATTAATTCTCTTTTCTTTTATAATTTTTTTTCTTTTTTCTTTCCCTTTATTCTTTCTCTCTTTGTATAGGGGAGTCGAGTACATCTTAGTCCCACCTAAAGATGAGTATATGCTAACTTCAACAAGGAGTAGGTACATCTCAATCTAATTCACCTATGGGCTTATAGGTACAAACGTACATCCTAGTACATATCCTAGTACATATGGGATCAAGCATACATGTGTACATCCTAGTACATATGGGTTTAGGAGTATAGACATACATCTCAGTACATAGGGGATCAGGCATATAGAGGTACATCCCAATACATAAAGGGATCAAGCATATAGGTGTATATCCCAAATGGGATACATGGATGTAAGAGTGCATTTAAGAATATGGGCAGCATAATGGAATAATGGAATGAAACAACATTACTGTTACGATAGGACATTCATAAGGTTTTATTGGTATTTACTAAGAGAATAAAAGCGGTTACAAAGATTATTAAGTCATGATTAAACTAAGGTAATATAAAAGAGGGTTCAGTGTCCAAGGTAAGGGATCTATTCTTTGTATTCATCTTTTAGTCACACCTAAACTAGAAGTATTACAGACTTGAGCATCGAAGGATTGAAGACTCTTGAGGCAACTCGATTCCATACAAGAACACTTTTCTTTTCCATTTCATTGCCATCACTAAACCTCATTGTTACCTTTCTCACATTTAGTGGTGGATATTGATCAAAGTTTTTCAAGGGACCAAAATAATATACTTAAAATTTTATTTATTTAATCATTGTCACTAATATAACAAAAGTACATATAATTTAGTATTGAAATCTCTTTATACATTTTTCCTTCAAATAAATGATAGTTTTGGAGTTGTACTTATGAAACCCATTTAAATAAGTTTTTATAATTTCATCTCTTTCACTGGATATTTTCATATTTGATAATGTTGTCTTATAATAAGTTTCAAAGAATTAATATGAAACTTTCCACTTATAATTCTGAAGGATTAATATGAACTTCCTACCTATAATTCCTTGAATTTTAAGAAAGGTTCCTCTAATTGAACAATTTAATCCTTAATATCATGCTTAAAGATAGGTGAACAAGTAAATTTGTATTGTTTTCATCTTCACATTTATCTTTCCTCTCATCACTTACAAAAAATAAATATATTATTTTATTCTTCATCAATATACCTATTTAAAAAAAAAATAAGACTAAAAAATAATATATCAAAATCTAATAAAAAATTGAGACATAATTACTAAACAAAATCTATATTAATCAAGTCAGATCTAAAAAATGGTTATGAAAAAATATATAATGCATAACTTTTTTTTTCTTCCTAAAAAAGTAAATATACAAAAAAAAAATCATAATATGAAAAAAATACTAAATATCAAACTAATGTTTCATTATTATTAATTTCATTATTAAGAGATAAAAAATGAGAGCTAAGTCAATAGATTTGTATCTAACTTTCTATTTTCTTTTAAAACGGGAAAAGAAAAAGATATGCAAGAATAATCACCGAATATAATATATAAAAACTTAAAATAAAAGAGAAAAAAATATGTTAATAAATTTTATTATTTTGTATTATATTTAATTTTATATTTTATTATTTATTGACATTAAAATACAAACCAATCTAAAAATTTTAAAAAACCTATTTAAAAATATTTTTAAAAAATATATAAAAAATTGGGAGCCATGACCGTACAAGCCTTCTAAGGTCCGCGGTTGCTCACGTTCAACCTCATCTTTATTTTCCCTTTCTCTTTCTCTCTACATTACCAACAAAAATTGAAGCAATATTGTGTTGAGAGGATGTGAAATTCTTTGGTTCAAAGCTAAATCGAAAATTTTCGCAAACCCATTTCAATTAGGGATCTCAATTTCTCCAAAACTCAGTGTAAGGTCTTATAATTTTATTTAATTATAAATTATTATTGATATAGGTTATAAAATGATTATTATAGAGTTAATAAATTAAATGAATATACTTTTTTTTGTTAATATGTAGTTCACTTTTCAATCAAGTTTTTAAAATTATATTTTTTATTAATAAAAATAAAATTTGATAATATATTTGATAATTCAATTTCATTTAAATTAATTAAACTGTTACATTTTTTACTAAAAAATTAAGATAGTTTTCAAGATTAAATTGATATTTTTGAAAAAAGAAAGTGATCAAATATACTTGTTAGTAATATGATGCTTCAATAAAAAGGTACAAATGTTCAATACTTTTTTGTTGAAGTTTTTCCTTTTTATGTTACTTTTTTTGTTACTTCATTATTTTCGCTTATAGTTTTATTTTTCTCAATTTTTATCCTTTGAAAGGATGAGAAATTGGTGTATGTTGTGTCTGATCATTGTTAATCTAATGATTTATTAATTTTTTAAAAAAATTATTTCCTCTAATACTTGTTTTTTTTAAAAAAATAATATTATGAAACAAAATGAGTTTGCTTTACGAACTAATTAGGTTTCTAAGCTGGTTCATAATTTTCTACGAAAAACCTTTCGGATCATACCAAACTTGGACTTAAAAAAAATTATAGGTAAATAGATCATATTCAAACTTTAAGAATAATAATAATAATAATAATAATAATAATAATAATAATAATAATAATAATAATAATAATAATAATAATAATAATAATAAT
>Ga0214542_1006026_pt1 | contig 22502 bp, 9 predicted proteins | sample CNSS1metaG_FD_160096 | JGI IMG/M metagenome (GOLD analysis project Ga0214542, IMG submission 160096) | Root nodule microbial communities from cowpea collected in UCLA plant growth center, Los Angeles, California, USA - CNSS1 | ecosystem: Host-associated > Plants > Roots > Nodule | place: USA...
CAGAGGGGAGTAATGATAGAATATTAAAGGTGTATGTGAGAAGAAATAAGAACTGAGTTAGTTAGTTAGTTAGTCTGTTAGTAGGTTGTTGGGGAATGAAAGTTTGTTTTAGGAAAAGTATAAATAAGAAGGGGGGTAGTGTTGTAAAAGGGGGTATTCGTTTTGTTTTTGTAAGTGTAAACAGGAGTCATAACAGATCCTGTGAGGGGGGAATTGTTGTCTTTCCCTGGACGCATTCTTTGAGAGAATAATAAAAGTTTGTTTCTGTTTCTTTCTGTGTTGGTGTGAGTGAGTTCTGCCCGAGTAGCTTGGGTTTCTAGCTCTAAGAAACCTAACAGTTACTCATAAAGAGCACACAGAAAAACATCCATTTTCCTTGACAACAAAACAGATCATGCAGCAAAGAAAGGGAACCAAAGAAATAGGGGCCAAATAGAAGAGTGAGGAAATAACCAGAAAGGACCATTAGTGCGAGGGAAGAACCAGAGGAGTGTAAAAGGATGGCAGCAGAGGTGAGTTGAGGGTTGTACCAACACACAACAATTTAGGAATCAAACAAAATAATAAGGTCTCTTTCAAAAGGTTTCTATGACCTCACCCAGATTGTTTGCTGCGGGAACCTCATTTTTTTCAAGTGTGGCAATCTGACAATTCCACTATTTGGAGCAATGATACGGCATAAGCCAACCATAGAATGCTTTTCAGTGGATGTGCATGTCATTTGGGAAATCCTATGTGTTGCAGGCAATTTTGATAAAATTAGCTTAGTGACAAATGAGAGGCACAGGCCAGATTAATTTTAAAAAATAATAAAAGAAATTATTTTATCCATTAATGTTTTGTTGAACCTTTTGTTTAAAAAAAAAATCAGAAATGCAGTTGATAAGCTGGAGTGTGCAACTCCACTAGATGCAGCATGTTTGAACCCCAATACTCTTGCCATTTGTATCACCACTTCTCACTGAACTTACATGGATAAGCTTGTATGCATATTTTTTCTGAAAATAAAATTTTGTCCTCAAGTCTTGAGGATTCTTTAAAATGCGAGCCAGTTCGCTCATAATGGTGTATTAATCCATTATGAATTTTTGTTTTTTAATTTCTGCTTTATGCAGCGGCGATTCAGTGTTTGAAGAGGAAGAGGCTATATGAACAGCAAATAGAACAGCTTGGAAATTTTCAGCTGCGTATTCATGACCAGGTGTGTGAATGCACTTTAAATTCAGCAGCTGCAACAAATATTTTTGAAACTGACCTAGTCATTTGAATCATTATAAGGAAAAGTTTTAGGCTGAAAAGTGTAAATATTATTATTATTATATTAATAAGAATTAAATTTAACAGCGTATGCGAATATTAGCATACTTTTATAAAAATACATGAAAATATACTAGTGTCATTGAATTGGTAAAAGTGGATGGATGAAGTGAAACTTCTGGTAATAAATAAGTAGTGAGTTAAACTCTTTGAATTTCAAGCTCTTATTTGTCTCTCATCTGGCAAATTAGGAAAAGAATAAGTCAGTTTTGGTCTTAAAATCGGAACTGAATAATCAATATGATGTAAAATAAGTTTCTAATTTTTTCAAAAGAAAGTAGAAGGGTCTTGTTCAATCAGTTATGTGAACCATGCATGACTAGTTTACATGGGTCAGCTTGTTCAAGACCTGTATTTCCTTTTTTATTTTTTTGTCTGTTTTTTGAAATCTTATTTTTGAGGATTGGTTGGATCAGTTACCGGTTTTTTCTGTCCAAGAGCCAGTCCACACTAGTTCTGACAATTATGGGTATGATAATGTTTCAGTGCATGGAGTATCATTTATATTTTCTGCTGACAATGTGTTACAGATGATAATGTTGGAAGGTGCCAAGGCTACCACTGAAACAGTTGATGCATTGAGAACTGGTGCAGCTGCTATGAAGGCTATGCAAAAAGCAACGTACGTACATTTGTGATTTCATTCTTGATATACTCTTCCACATTTTACATCTTTGATTTTTAGGCTTGTTTCGAAAGCCTGACAAGTTTACTGTATTTTTTGTAATATGGAAAATCTCTATGCATGTTACAGAGATGTCTTGTTTAGTGCATCCGTCTTATTTAATGGGCTTCTGATTGCGACATTGTTGAATTGCGGTATTTATTTTTCAGGAATATTGATGATGTTGACAAGACCATGGATGAGATCAACGAACAGACAGAGAACATGAAACAAATTCAGGAAGCATTGTCTACTCCCATTGGTGCAGCAGCTGATTTTGACGAGGTCGTTTGCTCTAATTTTACCTTTATAAGCATTTGTCCTCTTTGCAACTTAGAATGATCTGTTTAGTTGTTGAGCGTAGTTATAATGTATTATGTCACATGTGGGGGAGCATTCTAAAATCTGAATTTCTTTTCCATTTCAGGATGAATTGGAAGCAGAACTTGAAGAGCTGGAGGGTGCTGAATTGGAAGAGCAGCTTCTTCAGCCGGCAACTACAGCTCCAGCAGCTCCAGTGCATGTTCCTGCTGGGCGACAACCCACTCGCCCTGCATCCTCAAAGCCCACTGCTGAGGAAGATGAGTTGGCAGCTTTGCAGGCTGAGATGGCACTTTGAGCAGGTCCCTTTTCTCAGCTGCGACACTATTGATTTATGCTATATTCATTAATCTGTTTCAGTTTGGTTGGTATTGCAATCAATGTGCAGTTGAATGGTTTGTGTGTGCACCAGTTCGATATCAACCTTTGCACAGTTGAGTTCACTTGTATAATCATAGTTTGGAATGAATCGTCTAAAGTTGCTTCTCAGGAAAAGTTTGACAACCTTATTTTACGCATTTCTTATTGATTTTGCTGCTGGCTTTGATTAAGCTAGAACTTTGCAGGCATTTACGTGCATGATCTTGTAAAAACAGTGACACGGAGAATTCTGCTCCCTCTCATGCTTGCTTATCTATGAAATTATTAAGCAGACCAGAAATGTATATAAAGGTTATTAAATTCAATAACCCTTTAAAACTTCTACTTTCTCCTGGGATGCGTCACCCTATTCAATGTCGTGCTTTATACGGTGTAGTTCTCGTTATATGCTGATGCATTGGTTACCTTTAAATATTATTCTTCGGAGTGATCCGTGGATATCTCAGATTTAAGTCATAGTGGACAATAATGAATGAAAAATAGTCGATCTTGGTTGTATCTAGGTCAGACAATGCTTTAGTTTATTGGAAAATCACAAGCTAAAAAAGAAAATATTTTAATCAGAAAATAGAAACGGAAATATTATTTTAAGGTTTACATATATTTTTTTAGTGAAAATTGAAATTAATTTTTTTTGAAAATCTTAAATTAATTTAGTCTCTCAATCTTGTAGATTTAGTTCTTCTTGAAAATCTTGAATTAATTTAGTCTCTTAATATTGTAGATTTAGTTCTTTTAATAAAATTTTATTAAATTTATTTAATGTTTCAATCATATTTCATTATAGTATTTTAGTTTATTTACATCGAGATTAACATCTGTTCGTTTCAATCTTAGTTGAGTAATGTGTTTGAAATGTTAAATAAATTTTAAAAATGAATTGGTTTAAAAGATTAAATCTACATATTTTTAAAGACAAGGGACTGAATTGGTTCAAAATTTTGGAGAAAAATTAATTCTAATTTACGGATGATAAAAAATATATTTAACTTTTATTTTAACAAGAAATATGCATGCGTCATTATGTTGAGGTTCTGATTTCAGATTTTGGTTTTGAATTGGTGTCATTCAATTTAATCCTATTATTTATTTTAAGCTAAAAAGAAATGTCCATTTATGAAATATAAAAAATCTTAATAATCTACTATACTTACATGGGGATTCGTAGAGATTAACGCAGCAGCTACCGAGTAGTCTTCTTCAAGGTGAATAAATACGTATTGCAGACAAACGTTCTTTTAACATTAAAATAATTTTTCGGTTTTTGAAATACCCACTGGAAAATTGATCGGAACCAATACAATTTTAATAAAAAAAATATGGTTAACATCAGCATTAGTTTTTTTTGTTTTTTTTTATCGGTGTACTTTTTTATTGGATTGAATTTTCTTAGAGAATGTCCAAAAGTTAATGTGTACACTTCAATTTTTTTATTATGTCAAAGAAAAATGAAAATTTTTAAAATCAGAGGAGGATACAAGATATTTGAATAAAAATGCTAAACATTTAAAATAATAGAAAAAAATAAATTCAAATCTGATTTGTAAGCATGCCACTTAGGTAGTCAAATTAGCTTTGAACAATTCAAAAAACTTCCAATATTTGACTATGAAAGAATTAATTAATATTTCAAATATAAGATCTTATAGACTTAAAAATAAAAAATGTTTTTAAAACAAGCGAAAAATTGAAACAATTATCTTTTATTGGCTAAAAATACATTAGTTCACCTTATAAAATATGAATATTGTTTTTTTTATTAGAACTGAATATTGTTATTCTAGCCGTAAAAGTTATGTTTGCTCATGTTTTTCAACTTAGTATCTATGAAATATAACCTTTATAGATTTGACGATAAGAGAAATACTTATTATTTTTAAGAGAAAAAAAGACCTAAGTTGAACCATAAATGATGTTTAATAAAGGGCAAACTAAAACTATTATATTTATAAACTTGTATTTCATAGAAAATACATTATTCGTTATTTTTATATATGTCGAATAATTATAACTTCAAAATGATTAATTTCTTTGTCAGTATATTTGCACATCTTGTAATTCAATTTAAATCTCCCAAAACTAAAAGTAGTAGTTTCTATCTGAAATGAAAATTAAAAACCACATATTTGAAATTAAAAAGATCTTAAACAGGAAATTAACTTCAAAAATTTTCACAAAAACAACTCGAAATCGTACCGAATATGGTACAATTTCATTTTATCAAACCAATGTGTTGGTAATTTTTAAAGTGTTGTAACGCGAGGGACTAAATTGTGGAGCCTGAATAATTGAAAAAAAAAATTCATCTACAGTGAAAAGAAATAAAGAGGTGATAGCACAGTTTTATGTGATAATTCATTGAAAACCACCTTCCCTGTAAAATGCTATCTTCCTTAATACATGCCTAAGTAGGTGAATAAAAAACATTAATACTTAGTTTTTACTCATTACTCCAATGTTTGTTCAAATGATGCATTTATTTATGCAATCCACCAACCCCACATGCAAAAATATAATGTTCCGACTGAAAAAAAAAACAACAAAACACAGCAACTTTTGCAGTAAACAACTAAACGTAAGGTTATGTGAAAGAATTGTTTTTCACCATTTTACATGTGATAATGGTGAAAGAGACACACTATCACGATTCATCTATGTAGTTATTGTTACTGTCAGATGGGGACCCCTCTTTTTGTTTCTTTCTAAGCTTAGAAATTCCTCAACACCCAACGCAACTTTCATGTCCACTGCCATTCACGTTCATCAACATTTTTCAATCAAGATTTCATAAAGAAACTAAAAAAGGATGTAGAATTCTTCACTGAAAACCTCGCATAATTTCTTACACACCTAACTACTTCAATCAAATTCAAATCACAATCATATATCATTAATACCATACATTATATGAAATCAATATGCCATGATGTCTCCTTCTTCTTTCTGAAATGGTGCTGTTGTTTGGAGAGAAGCTTTTGTTAGCCAAATGATGGGGCAACTTCGCTGTTTTTTTCTTGAGAAACAAACCCATTATTAAGCAAGAGATCTTGGTACACGAAATCAAGCAAAAGTGCTTCATTTTCACCTTCAATATCGTCATGGAAGCCAAACCATTGAGTCTCGTGTTCCTGTTTCACCAATGTTGAGTTTGAAACAACTGAAACTTCATTGGGTACTGGTACACTACAACTGCTGCCAAAACCTGAGACATTAGATCCTAAAGGTAATGGAATGAAGTTCTCATGATCGAAGACACGGTCTTCAACTTGAGAGTGAGGAGCAGTGGAAGTCGTGAACTGTGGAGAAACAGTATCGACAGTGGCATTGGTGTTTGCTACCAAAAACTTTTTCTTCAACTTAGTGTTCCAATGGTTTTTCACATCGTTGTCTGTTCTCCCAGGTAACTGAGCCGCAATAAGAGACCACCTAACCCCAAAAACCACAACCTTGTAAAACAATGCCACTGCAGAATCTATGTTGTCACAGTTATAAAGAAAGAAAGAAAGAACTTGCCTACTTCCGATGGTTGAATAAAGGTTGCAGATAAGTTGGTCTTCCTCATCGGTGAAACCTCCATGCTTGATGTGAGGTCTGAGATAGTTGAGCCATCTCAGACGACAACTCTTCCCACAGCGCTTTAGGCCTATGATTAAAGAAAAATAAGGAAAGACCTAATCGAAAGAAAACAGTGGAAGAAAAAGGAAAGAGAAAAAACCTGCTTTTTGTGGGAGAGTTATCCAATTGCCACCAGTGCCATGCTTCTTGAGATAGTTTTTTAGGGTTTCATCTTCTTGGGGAGACCAAGGACCCCTTTTGACATTAGCTTTGTCACAACATGGAGCTCTTCCCATGGCTATGAACTGAGAGAGAAGATTTGAAAGTGAAGAACACAATAGAGTGAAATGTATTATATAAAATGGATTGGGAAGTGGAGGGTTTGAAAAGTTTGACTTTGTCTGACTGACACAGACAGAGACAGAGACAGTGATAGAGGTGTTTTATTTGTTTCGTTTTTCCTTTGTATGATTTGTTTTGTTTTACTTGTTGCTGTTGTGTCCTAACTCCTAGCCAGTTTGCTCAGTGTTGTAACCTATGGAGCTGCTTATCTTATGAAACAAGGCAAAGACTGAGTCAATGAGTGTAATGGAATGCAACAAAAAGTACTCATATCATATTCTCTTCTTCTTCTCTCTCTCTCCCTCAATTTTATCACTGTAGAATTACAAAATTCAGAGGGATTTGAAAGATATGATGTTTTAGCCTTTGAAAGTGAGTGCTTAATAGTATCAGCAGTTACAAAGTTTTGGTTTTACAATATGCTTGGAATTAGGTCTACAGATTAATATTTTGATATTGTGTTAATGATGTAACTTAGTTGGATGAAAACGACAACGTTAATTATGAAATGCTGACAGACCAAATCATATCTAACCGGCGGCTGCTAAACAATAAGTTTCTTCACATTCTTACTCAATTTACTTTTATCATTATACTACTCAAATATTAGGTTTTAACTAAATTTAATTAAGTTTTAAACTCTTCTTTTTAATTGAGTTTCTTTTTGATTGTTTTTTTTACTCAATATCCAAAATTTATTTTTCAATTCAGTTTCTATTATCCAAATTTTTGTTAGCCGAATGAAGTGACTATTTTATTACTCTATCACATATATATATACTTGTATCTATACGTTAAGAGATAAGGTTTTTAAGGTTTTTGTGATTAATGTAAAATGATTTTAATTTATTTTAAGTAAAAACATGTTGATATAACGAAGTAGTCATGTTTCTGGGTGACGTGACTTTCATGTCATCACCTAAGAGATCGTTATTATTATTAATATTATAATGACGGTCCTTTGAAATATGTTTTTTAAAAGATAATAAAATATTACTTATTGATTTATATTAACAACAATATACATCATTTTATATTAACTACAAAATTTTACAAGAATAAATATGTAATATCAAAGTCACATCACTTAATTAATAGAAAAATTAAACGATATATACTTCATTAAAAAAACTACATAAGTAATTTTTAATAGATTCAGCTAAAAAAAATTTCAAATTTATGAAAGATTTAAAATTTAATTTAAGTGTTTTAACTATTACATAAATTTACTTAATGAAAATATGACAAAAAAAATATTATTTTTATTTAATAATAAGTACACTTAATTATAGTTCAGGGTTTAGAATAATATTGCAATGCAAGAATAATCGTTGAGCAATATTATCGTTAGCCTAATTGGTTCATGGTTAAGAATGAACAAGTTACGTTGATTTATAAAGAATAGTATTGAAATAAAATTATTGTTATCATATTTCAAGAAGTAAATGAAAATCAATTTGAAAATATATATAAAAAATAAAAGTTTAAATGACATCAATTTGCAAAACTATAAAAAAAAAGGTTTACATGACTTTATAAAATGAGATAGAGAGAGTGACATTTTTATTCACTTAGTGTTTTTAACTGCAAGAATTAAAATTGAATTTTTTATTAAATAAATATAATCCATTTTATACTTATTTTATTTTTGTCTTGTCTATTTTCATTTCATTTCTTCTTTTTCTTTCATCTACACATCTCCTTTTACTTTATTTCTTGGCTAACATTTTAAAAGAGGTCTCCAAAAATATAATGTACCATGTATACAATCGTAGTTGAAGAACAATTTACACAAGAAGGGAGTTTGTGTAGTGTGTGTTGCAATTTGATTCACTCAATGTTCTGGTATTTTAGTTCTTTTATTTATTTCTTTTTTCTATTCAAATTTCATATTTCTAAAGATTTTAATTTGATCTTAATTTAACAATGTTCTGGTAGTTTAGTTCTTTTAAGGATTTTACAATGTAGTGTTGATTGAAATTTAAAAGTGATATCCATTTTCTGTTTTTGTGTATTTGTGCAAGTATATTGTTTTTTTTTTAAATTTAAGTGAGTCTAAATTTCACATTAAGTTAGAATGAAAAAATGAGATACTGTATAAAGATGAAAATCTATAAATCCATTATCTTAAGATTTTTAGTTAGAAATAATGTCAATACCTTATATAATTGAGTTCATGTCTCATTGATATTATATTTCTCTAATAAATCTTCGTATGAATATGTAACCCTACGATGAAACACCGATCGATAGGAGTGTAGGATTTGAAGGGTGTGATCCTAGTTCAAAATAAGTTGGTGAGTGTTATATAAAATATATGCACTAAAAGGACGTGTGGAATTGGGTCTTACCACATGCCATGCAGTTGTTGCAGGCTATTATAATCTCTGACAAAGGACTTTGCCAAACACACGCAAATTTGGCTCTATAGTGTTAGTGTCCAGTGTTGTAGTGTTCTAGTGTTCTAGTGTGTACTATAACATATCATCAAAACACTGACTATGCCAGAGAGACCAACCTTGTTGGTCGCAGTTTGTCCCTGCTCTTTCACCTTTTCAACAACTTTCATTTCATATTCATCTCAAAATTTTAAATACCGTTATTGTTTAGTAACGTTATTAATAACTTTTCAAATTTTATTAAGTTTATTTCATAATTCAAACACGTTTTTTAATTAATATTAAAATAAAAATATTTTAAATAATATAAATAAATTAAAATAATATAATAAAATGTGTTTGAAACATTAAATAAATTTAATAAAATTTAATAAAATTTAATTAAAAAAATTAAATATATGTATTTATAAAATAAAAAAACTAAAATGGTTAAAGATTCTAAAAAAAATTAGTTTTAATTTTTATTAAAAGTTGAAAAATAAAAAATATATTTAACCGTATAATATTTTTTATTACATATCGGAAAGAGATAGATAAAAAGAAAGATGTACACGAAAAATTTTAGAATAATACAAGTGTTTTACGTTACGAGTACACAGATAACGTAGAAAGTAACAAATAACTTTTAACTTTTTCACCCCGGAAAAGAAAATAAATTTGAAATGTTGTGATATTTGTTTGTACTTTAATATGTGTAGACACTTTTAAGATATAGATCATAAAACTTATTTTAGATCTCACATCGATGATAAAAAAAAATTGTACAAATCATTCTTTTAAGAGTGTATATTTTTTTCTCATGATCATTTTAAGTAAGTATCTATCTATATTCACCTATATTCACATATTGTGTTGATATTTGTTTCTCAAATTTAACTTTAAATAAAAAAATTTAAATTTATCCTTATATATAAAGAAATTAGTGTTCATCTTTGTTTTTTAAATTCATCTTTTAAATATATTTTTTTTCTAAAAAAATATTTTTATTAATTTTACCGTTTTTTTCTTAATTTAACCGTTTTTTTTAATTTGACTATAATTTTTTAAATATAAAACCACTTATATTATAAATAAAAAATATTTATAGTAAAATTACATAAATTATTTATATTTAATTTCATAATATATATATATATATATATATATAAAAGATTGTTAAAAATAAAAAATAGTAGTTAAAGATATCACATCAATAATAAATAAGAGATTTATAATATATAAATTAGTGTAAATTTCAACTTATAGATTAATTTTATAAGACTAAATTAGATTTAAAGTCTACATTTTAATTATAACATCAGTAATAAATAAGACAGATTTATAATATATAAATGAGTGTAAATTTCAACTTATAAATTGATTTTATAAGACTAAATTAGACTTAAAGTCTACATTTTAATTATAACATGTTATCTGAGTCATAAATTATAATCTATTTTAACCAAATTTATTATTTGTTGAGTCTATTATTCTACCTATTATCGAATTATCCATTAATAAATAGTCTCACGTTCAAACTTTATATATCTTAACATGAGAGAATATGTTAAAAGTTTCACGTCAACTAAAAATATAAAGAAATATTTTATTTTTCCAAACCGACTTTTCAAGTGTGTATTAAACTTGAAAATTTACTTCTTAATAATATTGAATCATTTATTCCACAACACATGACTGTCAAAACATCAACTGTTTAAAAATGTAGTTTTTATAGAGTGATATTCGTCTATTCCACATATATTTATTATTTTTCATCTAAATTTAGTGTAACAATCAGGTCAAAGTCCAAACAAGCACACAAATCCTCGTTCAAAAGTATAGGGAAAGCTACAATATTAAAAAATATATATGATTAAACATAGAGATCATTTTAGGAAAAATGCTTCATCTTCCTCCACACATTGTTAATTTAATCCTTACATTAAAATAATATAACCTTTAAATGTAAAATGAGTTGAAAATTAAGTTAGACAGATACTTAAAAGTTAGTGGCTGTTGAAGTCGTTAATTGACTAATTAAATTATTACTGCTTAATAAACTCATAAGTTAAAGTAGTTCATAAATATAAATGATGGAATTGGATACGCTTATATAATTTGGTACTTAAATTTTAATTACACATAAACTATACTTTGGAGGGTATTTTTAATTCGAATTTGTAATTTGTAATTAATTTAAAGCTATTATAATATTTTTTTCATAGTTAAATAATTTATTTACTTCTACTTGTTATAGATTTTTACACAGTGAGTTTACTTTTATAGTATTATATTATATCTCAATATTTCTATATTAATTTAAAATCAATAAAAATAACATATTTTTTGAACAATATAACATTTTTGTTAATGTAATAGATAAAATATCTTAAAATATAATACTAAAGACACGATGAAAACAATAACGTTCAAAATATAAAATATTATAAATCATTGTGAATGTATTATGAGTAAATGAAGAATTAAATATATAATAAAGATCATGTTTTACATAAAAAAATTAAATATTTTAAGGATTAAAGTGAAAATAAATATAAAAAATTAAATTAGAAACTAATACTTTAAAAAATGACTCATCATTGTCTTAGAAAAAGGTTACATCACAACACAAGCTATTTAAAAAACGTATTCACTAAACAGTACTAACTAATAAAGTCAAGCAATTTATAGCCAGAAAAAATAAATCTAAACTTATTTAACTTATTGTACAATATTTTTTTGAGGTTTTCTTTCTGTACCTTTAAGATTTTTTTTGCATCTCAAAAATTTTTCAAATTTCAAAAACATTCTTTAATTATTTGAACAATACCACGCAGACAAAGGATATTTTTGGAGGTATATATATATATATATATATATATATATATCGAAAATTGATTTTTGAAGATGTGATCTGTATAACCTTGAAAGGATATTTTTGTGATTTAAAATTTTTTCGAAGATACAGAGAAAATCTTGAAAGTGCAGGAAGAAAAAGCTCTCATTTCTTTTTTCATTGATTGTGATTATTTAACCTTGCTGGGCCTATTGCTAAGTCCTAATAAACTTATACAACATATAGGCAAACTTTGATTCTAACTTTTTTTAAGTGTTGATAAATTAAATTATAATTTAAAATAATATATAAAATGTTTAATTTTTAAATTGTGGATTTTGATTTTTGATTTAATAATAAAAATGGGTGAACATGCTAACCAGCTGTTCGCACCCGACCCGAAGTAAACATGGTAACATTGCTTCATTTGTTATTATGCTCCTCTTATCCACAACCCAAATTCAAACATCACAGAATCTGCAAAGATAATCTATAACAAAAACAATGTCACTCAAATCAATAATTTATAGACCATTACAAATCTTTATAACTTGCATATACCAAGTTGATGATATTCTTATGCTAGATAAAATTCCATAAAACTCATTCCCAACCTCCCTAAATGGGAAAAGCAAGAGAATGAGATTTGATAAGGAACAGATTTCTTTACTATTTTTTTTTCTTTCTATATTTTATCCGAAGAGGGATTTCACTGTAGACTTTACAATTAAAAATGAAAAAGGATAAGGTTAAGGAAAAAAGACGAAGAAATGAAGTGCATTATACAATATATATCAATCCTAAACATTTACAAATTATTATTTAAAGGGTGAATCAGTGAGTATAAGCATTTAAAAAAATCAAGTAAACAGCTCGGTAATTTTTGTTAATTAAACTTAGCATAGCATGATGATACGTAGCTTTTAAATTTAAAGAATAGAGTCGAAAAATGATGGGTTGGAGAGTAAATCGGGGAGACAAAAACGAAGGTATGAATCCAATTCAAAACACAAGAAAGTGGATTTTATCTCAGTGGGCTTGGATGTTTGGGATAATGTGGAGGATATTAATATTCTGTTTGAAGTTTTATGAATATGCACTTGCAATTGTATGTATCATATTTTATGAGTCAATTCTATGAGAATCTTATCTCCAAAGTGCAACAACCCCCATCATCTTGTCTGTTGTTGTTTCACTCCCATTAATAATTCATTTCAAACACTATCTTTTCTTCTCTAAGCAAAAACCTGTTGCCATCCAACCAACACTCTTCCCTCAAACCGGGGGATTCATTTTATATAAAAACACTATCTTTATGAGAAACCAGAAGCAATCTTTACAGATAGAGTGATAAATACTCTTTGATGAAGAAAAAAGAAAAATGGTGAGGTCCTTAAAAGGAAATGGGGACCATGTACGCTGAAAGAGGTGATGAGGGAAAACCTTTGCATCAATTGTTGATACCAATCCAACAAGAATGGTAGTTTAGTTTAGTTTCCTCGTTTGCCACCCTTGCCACGCAAACTCCAAATCTCTATTTTCGATGTATCTCATGTTAGAACACACTAAATGGAGATCAAATGTGTAAAGATTTTATTTTGGAGGATTGAATTGTTCATAAGATATGAGAAATATCTGAAATTTATACATGAATGAGATGAGATCAGTGAAAATAAACACGGTAGTTAAGACACGGGAATTATATAACTTCATCATCATCATCATCCGCTGCTACCTATACAAATGCTTAGGATGTTCATCCCTGCAAAAAACGATTATACTCTTTCTTTCGCTTAATAACTTCTTCGGTTTCACCCATACCTTTGGAATAGGCTATTTACAGAACACAAGTGGATCCTTCCTCCAAAATAAATCTCCTACTACCATTCTTCGTTTTCTTCTCCCCCGTATTCTATACACACCGAGGGAACAGTAGCAAAATCAAATCAGCGACTCACAAGCTCCGACACCCACTCAACATCCGGAACCGCCGGCTCACCCGAACCCGACCCGTCAAGAACATTCTCTTTGCTCAACTTCTCAAACATCCTCGCTCTTATGTTTCTCCCGGACTCCACCCTCTCCATCACAGGCTCCTCCTCGCAACTCTGATCCCAGAGATCAAAGTAATTCACCCCACCGCGAACCGGAGCCTGGGTTGGGGTCGAGGGAAGACTGAAGAACCCGGGCCGGATCATGGGTCCTCTGGGTGACCCGAACCCGGGAGACCCTATAACATTCCAGGAAGAAGGCAACGACTTAATCTTCCCCAGTTGCAAGTTTCTCAGCGAAGCTACCATCTCGTTAACAGACAGAGACCCGGAACGAGTCATCGGAGACATAGGCGGAGACTCCACCGGCGGCGACACCGACCCGGGAGAAGACACGAAGGGCGCCGCCGCCTTGGAGGACTCGATCGCGTGTCTTAGAGGAGAACCGTCGTACGAGTCAGCACTGCGTGGACTCTGCTGCGGCAACACCCTTAGTTGCTCGGGCGTGTGGGCAAAGAAACACACGCGCCGGCGGCAACTGGTGCCGTCCTTGCACGGTTGAGTACGGTAACGGGCTGGGTGGAGCCAGCACTCGAAAACCCCGTGCGCATACTCGCATGCGTCACCCTTCTTGCAACTTCCCTTGCGAAAATCGGGGCAGGCCGAGCCGGAGTAGTGATACTTGCGGGGATCACGGCGGCGAGCCTTCTCGCCGGGGTGGGCGTACGGACACTCGGTCCAGTCATGTGACCTGCCACGTGCGCATCTCCGAACCTTGAACTCGAACATGCGGAAATGATCGCAGGAGTAGGCGTCAACGGGAACATCCGATTCCAGGGAAGGGACATCAGAATCTGACTCTGCATCAGTTGAGTCGTAGTGCTGAAGCGCGCTGAGCGCTTCCTGCAGAGAGTACGGAGAGTAATCGGCATTGGCGGTGTACTGTGAAAAGATCTCCGGCGAGGATTCGTGGATGAGCGGCCACGGTGGCACGTGTACGGTTGGATTTGCGCGGTGGGTCTCCCCCAACATCATGGTGGTTGTGGTGGTGGTGCCCTTGAAGGTGTTTTGGTTTTATTTGGATTAGATGTTTACGCCTCTTCCGGCATTGTCAGTGTCTCTTTATAAACTACCTCAGTACATGTCTTTAACCCTGGTTGGGTTTACTCTAACCGTGGTTGGCTTCGAAATGAATGAACCCAGCGGAACTCCATTGCGGTTAAAGTTCACGCGGGATTTCCTTCCCTCACCACGCTGGTGTGTGACAGACGTTGAGTTTGCGTTTGCCACGTATGTGAACAGGTGTTGATGTGAACAAGTGTTGATGCGGTGAAAGCCTTGGCCTGAGCCGTTGGATTCTCACGTGCTCTCCCTAATCACCACTTTCTATATTCTTCCTCCTCTTATCAAAGCGTATCATACGCTACAAAAAGACACGCCCATGTACATAAATAAAAATAACCCTAATAAATTAATACAGATTATTAATTAATATTATTAAGTTAATACAGATCATTTTTTTTCATATCTTATAAAGTTCTAATTATTTCCTCTCAGACAGTGACACCAAATTTCAAACCACATATTCAATCAACTACTAGTTCAATTGTGCAAACTTGTTTCATAATGTAAAAAAATGCTAAGTATGATTTCTTGTTGTCTCTATTTTTCTTGACAATAAGTGCATACACGATTAGATATATTCTAAATCTTTTAATTTCGGTTTACCAACCTCTTAATAATTAATGTAAGAAAGAAATCTTACCAATAGAAACTAATTTTAATTTCAATAATTTTAAAGACTTAAAAGGATATAGCTTTAAAGTAGAAGAAAAGATATGGAACCGAATATGTACTAAGAAAAATAGTATTTAATTTGCACATAGTTTATGGGTGAAGAGAATAGTGGAATGGGTGAATAGAAAGATAAAAAAAAAAAAAAAAAAAAAAAAAAAAAAAAAAAAAAAAAAAACAATGGGAAAAGGAAGTGTGGTTTAATATAGGGGCATTGAAGTCGTGTGGGAATTTAATATGGGTAGGCATGTTATTGAATTTCTTCGGTCGTTTCAACACTTGGAAAATAACGTTTCTTGCTATCATTACACTTCCATTTTTTATTTTTTATTTTTATGTTTTACTGTCATTTGTCATTTCTTCCACTTATCCATACACTGTAGTAGTCATTTATGCTCGTTTCAGGATTTTCTTACCATATTTTTTCAACACATTCATCAATTACTAGTCATGAAAATTACACATAACAAATTTCAATTTAGTATTAATTAAGTGTTAATGATCCAGATATGTTTTCTACAAAACTTTGGTACGTTTGATTTTCCTTGGTATGAAGAAAAAATGCATAAGAATTATTTTTGGGTATTATGGACATATGATATAAAATCCAATACTTGACTTTCAAATGAATAGTGATTTTGGCCCCTTACCTTGTCGATCTTATCGTTACAATTTATCTCACAATAGTCTATTTTGTCTTTATCATGAGGATAGATATTGTTACTACTTTTTTCTTTTTTGTATCTGTCTCTTGTAGTCGACAGCACCAACATTATTTTATTACTATCATAAGGGGTAACTTAAGAATTTAGAGTTAAAATAAATTTAAAAATGAATTTTTTTATCATAGTAAAAAAATTGAGGGTTTTTTTCAAACCTAAAATAATTAGTAATAAAAAACGTTTTTTAAATCTAAAACAATATTGAACGTTGAGCTGGCCTGATAACCATGGAAGAATCGCTTCTTCTAAAAATTTAGCACCAGATAAAAATGTTAAATGAAAATACATTATTTATTATTGATTCAAATACTGTATGATTAAATAATAAAAAGTTAACTAGGAATTTAATCACATTTTATCCCATACTTTTTACGTTGAAAAAATATGTATCTTTTTTTATAGTTTGTCTTGTTCAATAAATTTAAATAACGATTCTTTATTTTAATAACCCTTAGATGAAAGTGGGGTTAAATCATTGCATCGCTTTCATTACTATTATTATTTTTTTCTCTCCTTCTCACTGGACCTTATTCTGATTTTCATCCAGATCTTTTAAGATTTGTGGTTCGTTTAGGTATGCAAACAAATAAAAAATGTAAAAGGTTGAACCGGTCTATTCAATTAAAATTCCTATTATTTCATAAAATTTTAAGAAACAAATTTCCCAACTATAAAGTATAAGACCCTCCTTACCCTAAGATCAAAGTCTTCATTAAGTAAACAGAACTAGTTGAGTCTTTATTGAAATAATATGTTATAATAACGAGACAGAAATATTCTGAAACAAATTAGGAGAAACATACAAAAAATAATAATAAATTAATCAAACTTTATCATTAACAGGAACAAAAGCTGTTTTTTTTTTTTTTCCATTGAGGTTTAGGGAAAGTCAACATTTTAGGTTTACTATTCATAACACTATCCTAAACTTCACTATCATGTTTAATTTTTTAAACAAAAAGCACATACATTATTTTTATCGTTACTAAAATAAAAGCTCCAAAAAAAATTGTTTCTAATGCATATGAATTATGCATCACCAGAAATAGGATAGGCTTGTCAAGAATAACGACGACTTAGTACCCACAATAAAAAAAAGAGAACTAATTTTATTTCATTTTTTGTTATTTTATGAATAATTGAAGTTTATATTTATATTTTTAATTAAAATGATAGATGTGATTAAAAATATTGATATATATTGGTTAATAGTTTTTATTAATGAGCTGTTTTTATAAAGAATGAGTTTTCTATCTAACGTAACATATTAACATGTATAAGAAACACAACTAAAAACTCTAATCATAACAAAATCTGAGTATAACTTTCTAAAACTAAATATTGACAGCAAAAGACAAAAAATTAAATTTCTAAGATAATTCAAAAAGAAGAAAATTATATAAAATATCACATATAACATTTCTTAAGAAGTTGCTTCTGAAATAAAATAATGTCACGCCGCACGTACAACATTATTCGCCCAAAATCCTATGATGTAAGCGTGCGCCAATTTCTTTACTTTTTTTTATCTCTTGTAAGTTATCCCTTTGATTTGGTTGGAATCTTAGATTAAAAATAATATACTTATTACAAAATATTATTCTATAATTTATAATTTTTAGCTTACTTGAACTATTTTGGACACTATAAAATAGTTTTATAATTATATATTGTGTCGCATTTTAGTGAATAAAGGTGGCTTAATTGGAACTTGATGTTTCTTAAGCGTATGACAAATGGTTGTTGGAATCGTAAGATGTCGTGATCAGACTTGAATATTGGTAAAGCCACTCTGCATTTTGATGGAGCATCAATTCTTGGTGACAAGGATGGTTCTAAGTGAGAATATTATAAATACTTTTAAGAAATTATCTAATTTTATTTATTTATTTATTTATATATATTCATAGATATTATCTCCGACACCAACTCATGAAGTCCTTATCCAAATCATGCATCAATCTGCTCATAATCGAATCCAATTTATTCATTCTTCATCTTACACGGAGATGATGAAAACAAAGAAGTTTCCATTTCAAGGGTTTGCATGTGTGTGGTTGGTTGTTCGAATATTTACCCTGTTGCATTCATTGCATGTTATGGCATTCATACATAGATATGCATGGTGGATGAGAAATTTATTAGTCACATGAGGGAGTCACGTGAGAGACAGTCCACTAGCCGACAGAATACAAGGTGTCCGTACGATGAAGTAAAACAAGGGTGCGACACATGTACGGATTCAGCCCTTATCCACGCGTCCTCCTTTGACCAAACACGTGTGCCCTGTCCTTTTCCCACTCTCTCACAATCTTTCCATGCTCTGCCACGTGCCGTGTCCTTGTTCTCTCTCTGCTCTCGAGATTCGCGTGATCGCTCTTGCCTAACTCCATCCCTATCCATCTTTCTTTTCTCTTTTTCTTTTTTATTAAAAAACAATAAATTCCCTTTGACCGCATTGATATTATCGTCTCAAAAACAATCAACACTGTCAAATCTTCTTATTATTTTATCTTCGTTTCCCTTCTTCGCCCATAAGCTTCATTTTTTTTCTTTTCTCAATTAACTCTCCCATTTTATTTCGGAATGATTTGGTCGTAACAGTGTAAAACAATATGTACCTTAATTTTAATTTGTCCAAATGTAATAGAAAGTTGAAATACACATATTTTAATATTTAACTTGAATTAAAATGAAAAGAAAATAAGTTTAACATGTCTATGTTTGAAGATCTTAAATATATGTAGTTTTATACAAATAACTTTTAAGTATTTTGTAATTTACTAATATCCGTTAAATTTGTCTATGTTTTATATTTATTATGTTTTGAGATATATGTATATCTAATAGGAGTATTAAATTTATTTTTTAGGTTACATATTTATGACTGAGCTTTTAGTATCTTGAAAATGCCATCTCTTCTTTTGGTTTAGAAATAGACTTTGTGTACCTCCTTTTAAGTTAACTCTATTAGGTTAGGTGTTAGGTGTTGATGTAACGATAACGTTTAATGTCATTTTTTATTAAGTTGTCCAATGATGTGAAGCTATACATATTTGATAGAGACCATGACTAAAGTTTTATATATTAAGTTAGAATTTTATAATTTTAGAAAATAAATGCTTCAAATTTATAGTTAAAATAAACACTTGTTAAAGAATGAATGAACACTTTTCCCTAAACCGAATAAATTCATAGATCATTATCGAAGGAAGAGTAGCATGGTAACCCTAAATTTATTTTATGCAAGTATAGGACTTGAATTATGAGTCTAAATATAGTAGGGAGTAGGTGTCTGATTTTTAATTTGTGATATGGTTAAGAATAGGATGACGTGGGGTTGGATAATTTTAGAGTCGAAATTTTCTGGTGATTTTTTTACGTTGTCTGAATATTAAAAATACATGTATTAGTAACATTTTAATATATTTTAAAATATCAAAATTGAGACACAAAGAAATAATACAACAAAATCAAGTAAAAAATCCAAATTCGTAGTTTTAGGGTTATTTTTATTTGAAGGAAGAGAAAAACATTAATTTGGGCATTGTATGTGTAGGAACTGTGCAAGGTATGAAGATGCAGGACACTAATCTTTGATTTTAAAGTTCAACTTTAATAGGGCACTGTTGGTTACTTTCTGTGTAAGGTATGAACATGTGCAAAACCCTTGGCATTTGATTTCTGAAATCACCATCGATATAATGTTTTAGGTAAGCTTTTTTTTTATAATTGTTACCATCTTTTTCAAAGCACGAAGCTAACCCTAATGAACCAACTCATTCATGCTTTTGATTTTCTTAATATGGATGAAGTACGATCTTATTAAAATATATTACCAGTTTACCACATCTTCGAATCTACTAAACAACATTTTAATATATAAAAAAAATTAAATTACTCATTTATATAATTAAAAGTAATAAATAATTTTGAAGTTATGAATGAAAAATAATAAATAAATTTTACTAGATTTTATGATAAAATAATAGTTAAAACTGGAATATTTCATAGAATAAATAAATTAAACATTTAAACTATTAAAATATTACTAAATAATATTTTAATATATAGAAAAATAAAATCTTCAACTTATATAAAAGTATTAAATAATTATAATTATAAAGTTACGAAAAAAAATGATAAAGGTTATTCGTGGTAGTCTATGGAACTACATTTAAAAAATTATAAATGTTCTATATTTTTTAATTATAATCTTGTTTTTCTATATTTTAAAAAGGTTTTGAAGAGAACAATTTTAAAAAATTATATAAAATAGTTTATTTAAATTTACTTTTGAAATTATTTTAAAAATAAAGAAGAAAAAAAATAATATATTTTTCATTATTTGAGTGGACCTTTGTCATAGTACTATATAAATACCAATGAGGTTTAAAAATAAAAAATGGTACTTTCTTTTATCACTAAAAAATATTTATAATTAATTAAAAGAGCACTTTTAGGTGCTCAAATCCTTTTATAAAAAATACAAGACATGTATATATAAATACAAAAACTTGGTATCAAGGCCACTACAATGAAAAAACCAATAAACCAAAAGATTACGAACTAAACATCATACAGACAAGATACAACAAACTCCAGATATGCAGCTATAAAAACAAAACTATTAAAGGTATAAGGAAATTTTAAAATATACTATTAAAAGTAAAATGCATTCCTTTTATCGAGCATTTTTATTAAGTTTTATGTATGTTAGTTTAATTTCTATTTATCCTGTCATTGATTTAAGCTAAGTCAAACATGAATGGTTTGTGCTCTGGATTGTTCTTTCCTATAGCTAGTTATTTATTTAAATTAACTATTTATGTTTGAAATCATTTCATAAAACTTTTTAGAAAAATTAATTAACAGTAATTGAATAATGGAAAATACATAGGCAAAATTCGGTAGGCATTTATTTTACGAAATCCTTTTAAATTTCCAAACATATGAAAGTGAAAAAAAAAATCAGTTTCATATTTGTTAAAATGGTTATAATACTTTTGATTGTCTAAATATCTATACATTATTTTATTCTCGCAAGGTGTGAAGTTAATTTTTTAATCAAACCACTAATTTTATTCTACTTATATTCTTTATTTTATTCAATTTAAATTTAAAAATAGTCTTTAAATATCAAAAGATAATCAAACATATATATATTCATGTATCCAAGAATAATATTTTAACACCTTAAAAGAAATGCACTTTGTAATTCTCTCATGTTCTCTCTCCTCCAAACTATTATCCTATATTTTCTCTCAATTTTATTATGTTCAAAATCTGATCATACCACCATGTTGAAATTTAAGAATTAAAAAACACTTTGAACTGATAAATTTCAAAATAAAGTAAGTTTGTATTAAATTTTTGTCTTGTTTAGATGACCTACTTTAAATATTTAGTTGTGTTATTGAGATAGAGTTTAGCTTGGAGGTAAAAATATTTTAAGGTAAGGGTAGCTTAGAAATCTGTTATATGGTGTGATTTGGTTTGTTTAAATTACTTCATGTGTATTCTGCTGAATAATTATTTCGAAATTAAGCCTATATCGTGTCAATGTTTTAATAAATGATAATTATCTAGTTCAAACAATAAAATATGTGATATGAAATGCATGATAAAACTATATAAATAAATAAGCTTATTATTTATTTTTATGGATATCCACTTGTTTTAATCATATATTATATGTGAGTATATAAGATGATGCAGATAGAAGAAATGAACTACGATAAAATTGGCGAAGATTGAATAGTGAATAACAATAATTTAGGTATGTAAACTTTGTATAATTTGTGGTAAAGACAGTAAAGACATAATATATAATTATAAAGTTTGATTATGTTTAATACATTATTCATAATACTATAATTAATAAAATATAGTTACGACTATCCTTTCAAAACTGAAAGAGATATTCTGAAATAATATATATATATATATATATATATATATATATATATATATATTATTTTATAAAATAAATAAAAAATATAAAAAAAAAAAAAAAAATATAAAAAATAATATATATAAAAATATAAAAAAAAAAAAATAAATAAATAAATTATTTTATAAAAAAAAAAAAAAAAAAAAAAAAAAAAAAAAATATATATATATATATATATATATATTAAATATATTAATAATTTAGTATAGATTTGATTTGAAAATAAAAATTTGTATGAATATTAGAAG
>Ga0214542_1006027_pt1 | contig 22496 bp, 6 predicted proteins | sample CNSS1metaG_FD_160096 | JGI IMG/M metagenome (GOLD analysis project Ga0214542, IMG submission 160096) | Root nodule microbial communities from cowpea collected in UCLA plant growth center, Los Angeles, California, USA - CNSS1 | ecosystem: Host-associated > Plants > Roots > Nodule | place: USA...
AAATAAAAAATAAATATAATTATATATATATATATATATATATATATATATATATATATATTAAAATTTTGATTGAAATACATGCAAGAAAATTAATTTCGTAGGAAAAATATAAAATCTAGTATAAAAGGCTGTATTTTAACTTTTACCAGTGTTTAGTCTAAATTACAGCGTCAATTGTAGATAAATAATTATTTATATGACTTTTAACTTGTAATAAGCATTGCTTCAATCTGTTTTAACAAATATCAATAAGTTCATCATATGTAGAAAATAAATATTTCTTTTATATTTTAAACACATAAACTAATTTGCAAAAAAGGATTACTAAAGTTTCTTCAATTCGGAATTTCAATTGGAGTATAAGTATCAAGCGATTTTTTTTGTATCAAATTCCAAATAAAGTACAACTGACCTATTTATTTAAATTATGACATGTGGATTACTTAGTTAGAAATTTAACGAATCTTTAAAATATATAAAAATTGGAAAACTTGACAGTAAAATGAGTAAATAATGAAAGTTAAATGGTAAAATTTATAAAATAATAATAATAAACTATACAATTAAATCTAGCTTTACATCAAGCACCTTATAGGTGCTGAATTCCACTAAAATCTCTTCAAAATTAAAAGTGAAGAATTTGTTTTTGGTTATTGGTGCCTTTTAAGGTTAAGCATGATTATTCCGTACTTTGAATTGGTCAATTCATTATGGAAGAGCTAATTAAAATGCTGTTGCAAAATGGACATGGCCCTCCAAAAAACCTTCCCCTTCTTTCTACAAGACCATTGGGTGTGTTCATAACTTTAAAGAACCTATTCATGATTACAAGGCTTGTTTTAAAGTTTTTATCTCGAGCTCATAACCTAAGGTTTGACCCCTTTATGACAATGAATCATTTACTACTAGCTCCCGTCGTTATTTAAGAAAATCATGCATGAATCCATAAAAATATTCATATTCTAAAATAAATTTTCCATATTTTAATTTTTTTCTTCACTAAAAGTTAGGTCCCCTTTCAAACATAAATCCCCATTGGCATTAAAACCGATTCTCTCTTCAAGTCTTTTCACCAAGGATTTGGATCTTTTTTATGAGGAACAACATAACAATGTCACGTGTCACGTTTCATATTAACATTGATGAGAAAAGAAAATCTTACGATGAAGCAATGTTGCACCATTTGGTTTAAGGACAACGGAGTGTCACGTAGCACATACCCTTTTGATATAAATTGTTGGTTAAGGCAAAACACTAATGACCAAACCACATGTTGTGAATAAAATATCAAACAGTTAGCAGATGAAATGTGTGAAACAGATATGGTGAGACCAATGTGATCAATGTTTAGGAAGCCTTGAACAGAGGACAGTATCCTGCACCTTGATTTTTTGGAATCAATAAAAAATTTAGAGAGGAAAAAGGAAAGCCAAACATGATTTGGAGACACTAAACAGATATAATGTATAAATATCAGATTTCATTTCACAATCTTTATAATGTGTCCCCAAAGGTTATGCAACGACACATGCAGATTTTCTTTATGAGAATATACTGAACTTGTATGAGACAAAGCACTGCAAAAACCCTGCACATTGTTGGGTACTTCACTGTTCCTAAACAACATGGTGGCATATGCTTTTGCCCCTAAGTTCCTCCCTCTCAGATATTTTGATTCAGTGAACTTTTCTCGTAGATAATAAATTCATTACTAAGTGCTTTTTGGATGGTTGGTTTTTGTTTTTATCATGGGGGGAAGAATGTGGAGAAAGCAACTCTTGGCTTATGTCCTTCACAGCAACAAAAGAAGGAATAGTCCCCACAAATAAGAGGCATGGTGGGAAGTTTTAAATAAAAGAGAGAATGTTGAAAAGCCCTACAAAACCTGAATATGGTACCCTCCACAAGTTGCAAATATGAACCATTATTGAGATTGAATTCCATCAACTACTGTATTTAAAACATGTCCTAACATTAGAATATTAAGAGCATTCGGACCCCAATAAATAACAATTGATGGCGGCCACATTGGTGGCCACATAGGGCTAACACTCTTACTATATAATAGCAAAGGTGTAGTCCCCTACAAGAGTCATGTTTGAACAAGAAACAGTCCTTTCCTCATTTAATATTTCAGCCAAAATCACCCAGCACCTCACATGGCTTACACACACTGACATTATGCAGAGATGTTTACACATGTGAATCAGAACAAGAAAATTTCAAACCTTGGGGCAATCATAGTTTAAGCAATATCAGATTCACAAGAGTCAAGGATCTACACCAATATTACCACTCTTGTCTTAGCTCAACATGGCATTGTTCATCCCAAGATATGGACAATTTATTGAGCAAAACATACAAATTAATTATATCATGTCAACACTTTTTCCCCATATGTGATATGGTGTTATACACATACACAGAACCAGACAAGACAACCTATGGAGGCCCTTCCTAGGGGGTGGTCCCGTAGGTCATAGTTACTTGCTTGCTTCAGTTGGCCAAGCAAGGTTAATGTGCAGTAGTGAAAGTGCAGAAAATATTTAACCATGTTAAATCAGTAAGAAGCAAATATGAATTAGTTCTAGTAATTTCAAAATTAACGAGTATTCATCGCCATGTAACTGGGATCATGGGGAGAAATTATGATTGTAAAGCATCTTTTGGTGCCTTGTTGTCAAAGTACTCAAGATACGCACAAAATTTGCTCCATGAATCAAAGAGGATTCTCAAATCTATCATTTATGGTTCATAAAATAGTTAGGGGCCAGTCACGTTTCACATCCTGAATTAAAGTTTCTCCACATTGGAGATCAAAGACTCTTGCAGCCGTCTGAAAAGAATTATTTATCTCAAACTGAAACTTTGAAAAATTACCAAAATGGCTTACAATGATTTGGTCCAACCCACTTTCAACAGCACTCAAAGGATAAAGCTGCAAGGGCCTAGCAAGCACCCAAGCAAAGTTCGCTTGAACAAACTCATATTTTTTATACATTCATCAATCAACCAATATCAATTATTATAGGTCACTTTGAAGCTAGCTACACTTTGAATTGGACTCAGAAGCATTCGAGAAAAGTTGTGCAATGTGGCAATATCATTTAATATTAGTGAAAATTTGAAACATGTTAATTCCTAGAAGTTTCTACCTTCACCTCTTCTTTGGCTCACATTTTATAGAAACCAAACAAACAAGGTACGCGAGTTTCTGAAACCCGGATAAGATGGTGCTGTGTCCTTTATCCAACGTCCACTCAAAAGAATCTTGTTCAAACGCACGCTTTGAGTACCCAATAATATTTTTATTTTATTGTTACAATAATTATTAGTATTTTCTGATTTTTGGTTATGTAGTAGTAGCATATAGATAATACGTAAGAGGCATTTGTCTTACCTTAAATCTAATCCTTGACCGCGTCGACATCGCCGAACATATCCGTCCAATTTTCTTCGTCTTCTCATCTCTCCACGTGGCATTTGCAGCATTCCTAGAGGCCAGTGCCGGTGCCAATCAGTGGTTGCCCAATATTAAAATAATTAACCACTATGTCCAAACATTATCTTACTAGATTCACAATTATTAACGAAAACCTTCACAATATTTTTGTCATGCCCCCCTATGCAATTTAAGGCCAAATATCTTAGGCTTAAATTGACCACCCTACATAATAATAAATAATAATAACATGTTAGTTGGGAAGAGGCTGGTTAAAGAGCCAAGAGTTTCTTAGAACCTGTTTTTACTATATTTGTGGGGTGCTAGAAGGAGCTGTATAGATAGAGACCTTTGCTTACTTCACTTCCTTCTTCTCTTCATTCATTCATTCATTCATCCATTCATCCATTTTCCCTTATCTCTACCATTTTCTTCTTCTTCTTCTTCTTCAATCTCTCTTGCCACAAACTACTCTCACACATGGGAAATTGCCAAGCTGTGGATGCTGCAGTGCTTGTGATCCAACACCCTTGTGGGAAGATAGAGAGGTTGTATTGGCCAGTCACTGCAAGTGAGGTTATGAGGACCAACCCTGGTCACTATGTCTCTTTGATAATACCATTGCCTGTGCCACCACAGGACCAGAATCAAGACCAGAAAACGGTGCGTTTCACCCGAGTTAAGCTCCTCCGGCCTAATGAAACTCTCAACCTCGGCCATGCCTACAGGCTCATCACCACTCAAGGTATATATATATATATATATATGATGCTGTCAGATCTTTGTGATGAAGGGTCGGTTTCTGTGTTTGTGTTGTGTGGTTTCATCACTTCATGTGATTCTAAGAACTTCTTCTGTTTCTGGTTTTAGAGGTTATGAAGGTTTTGAAAGCAAAGAAGCATGCAAAGACGAGGAAGCCACAGGCTGAGACAGTTGAGAAGGCACACACAGCACAACCGGAGAAGCAGAGTTCAGCCAGTGAGCCACACACAGGAGGGGATTCCACACACCAGGTATGTCTCATGTCAACACTACTTCTCCACTTTTCCCTTTAAATTAAGTGTTATTCCATGAAGAATATTCTAGTAGGTTGTTTCTTTAGTCCACCCCAATAGTGAATCCACTGAACATTTTGATCTATCTACCCACATGGCACAGGTTCTATAGATGCTGAATCTCTCTACTGTTATCTATAATATATATTTTTTGTACAAACTATGCATGTATTTATGCCATTAGTCATGCAATCCTTAGCAAAACATGGCTTGGATGTTTTAACTCTGTGAAAAGCGAATGAATGATCAATGACAGACATAATTTTACTAGAAATTAAGCTGCAGACACAACTTTTATCTCCGATTTTGGAAGTTTTTATCCTCATCATTGATTTGCATCGATGCTGAACAGTGTAATGAATTGCAGGGAACGAGGGCAGAGAGACAAAGGCCAAGGGTGGCTTCAGCAAATCCTGCTGTAGTGAGGTCAAAATCCTGGCGCCCTTCATTGCAGAGTATTTCAGAATCAGCAAGTTGATTGGTGCAAACTGAAAAGCTGAAACATGTATAGTGGCTCATAGAGTATTATATGATAGCCACTAGAATGTCAGAAGTTCCTACTAGTTGATTCTTACATGGGCATGAAAATTCATCACCACGTTTCAACCTAGATTTCTCTTTCATCGCCAATCATACCCTCAACTGCAAAACCATGCTCCTGTGGTAACATGTTTGTATAGCACCACCACGAAAAGAAAAAGAATAGAAGAGTAATCAATGTAAAAATTTTTTAGAAGTGAGTTTTCTGATTGATATAGTTACAGCATCCACATCTTCGTTTCAACATTCAAGTTTTTTATGACGCTCTTGGTGACCAACATATCCGTGAAAGGTTTTACCAATAATGTGCATAATCCTCAAGAAAAACCTCACGCAATATCTGTTTTCCACTTAAGACAGGTTAAAATTATATCTCAAAGCTCAAATTGGAGTTTAAATATTCCATTATTTGTTTCTAGGCTCAAGCATCAAAGGACAGATAGCACGTCAAAAACATTGTCAGCTTTGGACTAAACATGACAAAATTTGAAACACTTTCATAGAGGTTTTCCGAAATTTATGCTGACTTTCTAGTAATTTTTTGTTGGGGTCAATAATTGTACCATTCATATCAAGTCCAGCTTTCTGATCGAAAAGTAAATGAAAATTCTTTACTGCAGAAGAAAATAAACACAAAAACAGATCATTACAGACATCTGATCTGAATTTTAGGAAAGGTTTGCTCTAACTGAAGTGTTATGAACCAAGAAATTCTGATAATGGTTTGGCTCAGATTCTCCATTCTGTTAAAAAAACTCAATCACAGATACAAGAGAGTTACTTTTTGACTATGTGTGCAAAATATAACAGCATGAAGTCACAAAACCATCACCCTTTTATTGTTTATACGAATAGGAACTTGAAAGAAGCAATCTTTGAATCAACAACTCAGTCTCTAATATAATGTAACTGCATCAAAAAAAGTCTCTAATATAATTTCGATTCAAATCAACTATAATGAATTATTAGTTGATATTTTAATGGCTGAGTCTTGAACCTTACGCTATTAGTACAATAGCATGTAGGGAAGAAGCCAAAATTCTATCCATCAAGTTAGGATGGGTCCATAACTGCATATATGTATGGGTCTGCTATGTCAAGAACCAACAAAGAAACCAACATGCAGAATGAAATCCTATGAAATTCTTGATAACAGTAACAGTTATTACCATTGTAATATTCATTCATAATGTAACTATTGTTCTTGTGATATTTATCCCTTTGAATAAGGCCATATAATAACTCATTTACGAAATTCCCATAGGCCAGAATTTGTAATAATCAAAGCTCCCACTGTTTCCATCATTTCAACCATCCAAAATATTGCATATCACTTCATGTGTCATGATTAGACCCAAATCAGACAGTCTATCTCGACTGATTGGGACCAAAAATAGACAACAAGGTAAACCTACCTTAGGATTTTTTTTGCAATCATTAAGGAAAAATAAGTAATTATAACATACTGTCTAGCAAGGACCACAAATCAAATCTGCAATAAATTCTCAATTACCCTGAAAGGCAAAAGAAAAGAGCCATATAAAATAAAGGCACATGCAAATGGGGCCTGTATGGTGACTCATCAGTAAACAATTGTGATATTCTTATTAATGTTACACCATTTCTTCTAGGAAAGGAATGTTGGCCACAAACATTAATGAAGAAATTCCTTTAGATGTACCAATGTTGGCCACAGAATTATGAAATGAGAATGTCCTTAATGTGGACATGGTAATCAATGAGGGTATTATCAGTGAATTAAAGGCAGATCTTTCAAATTCAATTTAGGATTGCTCTTGATAACTATAGTGATTGAATTCTCTGTCCCCATTTCCCTCCTTCTTTGACGGTTCCAAACTGAAGCTCTCAGGTTTATGAATGTTATGATTTAGAAGAAACAAGAAGTGATGAACAGAATCCTTCACAGACTAGCATATGATAATTGACTTTTGTTCTTCCAAGAAAGATGTTGAAGATCAGATTTTATACTACAGAAGACAGCAATCACTGTTCTCCAAGAAAGTTCACAGGGAAGCTAGTCAAAAGCAGATTTTACTGTTTGTATGCAATCAATGAAGTTCACTAACTGCATAAACACCTCTTGCAAGCATAGCCCTTGTTCTAGTACTTAAACTATGAGAAGTAGATTATTTTCTTTTAGTGAATAAGACCAGCATCAAAACTAAAGTACGAAACAAAGAACTGTTGAACACAAAAACAGTCATAGCTTTTAAGGTAACTGAAATTTTAATGAATTTTATTTTTTTAACTAAATTAAAAACAGGTTTTCAGATATATCAACATAATGTTTGATGAAAACTAATTAATGTTTCAATTTAAATCCCAGCAAACACAAATACAATTATACTATCAACTCTAACACACGTGTTACCAAAACATAAAAACAGAATATGAATTCAGTTACTAAATAAAATGTAGTAAACTAAACCTAAATATCCTTGTTCAATTTACATTGAACTGTTTTTTTTATTCAGTCAACTCTTTTGGTAAAATTTACCGTCGTCGAAATTATCATATAATATACCTAACTTGGATTCACAATGAAATACGAGAATTTTGTTTTGTTCAATTTTTTTATTGTATTTATTATTAAATCTTACAGTTAAAATAAAAAAAATTAAAAATAATGAAAAAAGTATGTAATTGTGTGGGATAATATGTAGTTAGTTTTTGTTTTATTTCATAGAAAATATGTAATAAACAGTTAAAAAATCAATTTAACAGAATTTCTCTTATTATAAACAAAGAGATTATCCAAATTCATAATACAGCACCATTAAAAAAATCGTTCAGAGTACAATAGAAAGTTTAGGGTTGGATCGTTTGGGCAAAGATAGAATGTAAAAGTCGAAACCGTACTTATTTATTTGGGCATTGATTCCAATTCATGGAAAACTTAAGTGGTATAGTTTTTTATACCTCCACACTTATTAATTGTATCCTCACACTGACATATAAAAATTAAAATACCTTTCTTTACTGTACTACACCATTATTGCCTCTATTATGCGGCAATAGCTTCTTTCATCATTGCTGTTGCTGCAAAGGAGAAAGAAGAGAAGGAGAGGAAGAACGATGTAGAGATAGAAAAAGAGAGCAAATGAGGAAAAAAAAAAAAAAGCATGGTAATTTTAAATTAAATGGGGGCAATTTCTTTGTGCACCTCCATAATTTTAACTTGTACCCTGAAAAATCTTTGTATATATAATTTGGAAAGCATTATTTATTTATTTATTTTAGATTTTATATTTTAGAATACAAATTAAAAAAATATAATCTGAACTATATAATTTGAGATATAAGTGTATTTCAGATTATACATTTTAAAAGTATAATAAAAAATCATTGTAAATTACACGTTCAAAAATACAAAATTTACATTACAAACACTTATAGGAGTATAAACTGAAATTATGGAGGTACAGGAAGAAGTTGTCCTAAATGCTTCACCCTCCAAACAGAAGTGACTTCTTATATGTATATACAAAATTTATAAGCTCATTTTAGGATAAGATAAAAGGAATTCTATAAAAACTAATGCATTTCGTTAAAATAAATTCAAACTTGTCTCTGCTATAGAATCATGTTTAGCATTAGCTTCTCCAAAAAGTTTTTTTTTAATTTCAGATATTTGATCCTTTTTACTATTTTTATTTTCTTTTCTCATAACTGTAGTTAATTTAATGTTGAAGATAAAAAACAATTAACTAACAAAATAAAAATAATATATAATAATTCTAAATTATGTTTAGCATATAATTCAATTCAATAAGTCATTTAATATTTTTATAAATAAAAATATTTATACACAAATTTCTTTCGTAATTCTAATACATATAAATAACAACTTTTATAATACTTATGTCAAATGACCATTATGCTAAAGAAAATATTTTAACGTGTACATAGTCATACAAATAGACAAACACAAAGATATAAAAACACACAAACACAACACTGAGATATACAACCACAAAGATATACAAATACACAAAGATGCAGACACACAAACACAAATACACAAAAAAAATAAATGATTTAAACATACTCTTTTACTTCTACACAAATAATTCATCATAAACTCTTTCTAGCCACATGTGACCGATCTTTATAACACATGCATGCAAAACTTTTAAAAACAACTTAAAAAAAGGTAAAAGATGAACTTACTTTACAAATTCTAATTAGACATAATTATCGTATTCTAAGTCAAAACTCATATGATGAATTTTTATCTTCAGAAAGATGAATTGGTTAATCAGAGAAAATCTAAAAAAAAAGAAGGTCATTCTTAGGGAGATGTTGACTTTTATAAAATTAAATTCAACTAAATAATTATTTTATTTATAAATTTTGTATTTTAATAATAAAATATTGAAACTCAATTTAGTTATTTTCAATGTTCTTATAAAATATTAATACAATTTGAAAAAATAAAATTGTATATATTATTTTAAAAATATGTAAGGGTTATAAAATAATGACTATTATTTATATTTTATATAATTTCTAATTACTAATTTTAAAACTTTAAAATATATGTAATAATTTTATTAATTTTATCTTGTAAGATAAGGGCATTACTAATGATTCTAAAAAAAATTATATCACAATTAATAAAAGTATAGTTATAATTTAAAAATATATTTATATTAAAAATTTAAAGTTAATATTATTCATATATTAAAGTAAATATTATCCATTCATCTCAAATTTTTTTTGAGACGTAAGCGAAACGTGACATTTTCATTACTATTTTATTATTGTGACTTATTTGGTAAAGCATATATTAAGAAGAAATGGATTTCATGGAGTGAAAAATAAAAATAAAAATAAAAGTGAGATTATTTAGAAAAAAAAATTGTTTGTAATAGATTTGATTGGTATGGTAAAATAAATGTAATTATATATTAATATATTTATATTATCAATGATTTAATGTAAAAAATAAAATCTCAAATTATAAATTAAAATTAAAATTAAATTTCAATTACTAAGCTGAAAGCATAGTCTCTTAGGCTCTCTTTAGATTTGACAACGGATTTGGAAGAGTGGATTTAAGAGAAAAGAGGAGTAAAAACGATGTTGTATGGATTAAAGGAAAAATGTAATCTGAATGGAATTGAGATGAAAGTTTGTGTATATTGTGATTGATATATTAAAAAATATATTTAATTGATAAAAATAAGAGATTACAATTTTATTCCTAGTTATAAAAATAATTTAAAATAAAATATAATTAATTGATATAATATATTTATGTTGAAGAAAAAAAATATAGATCAATATTTTTATAGGATAGTGATATTTTAACACACTTTTTTTTATTCACTTTATTTTTTTGATTCACCATTAAGTTATCACATTACTCTACTAAAAAAACACAAAATAGATAATTGAAAAGTGATTAAAATGATGTATTAGAATAAAAAAAGTGAGTCAAAATATTATTATTTAAATTTATGTAATCTGTGGAGTAGTGAGGACTCTACGTTCTCTCTCCAAAATCATCACCCATTTTCGATTATTTATACAATATTATTAGAAGTGTACCCCTCTTCAATCTGATGATTTTAAAATAGATAACATGTACACTAATAACACTCACCAAAAATTATGTACCTACAAAGTTGCAAAGATTATTTTAAACCTGGTAGTTTATTTTTCCTTTCTGTAATTTATTTATATAAGAGTTAAATCGATTATTATTTTTTTATTATTTATACAACAAAACCATGATTGTCAACATGAAGATTTGATGGTGAGAAACCTTGCTGCCTTAAGCATGAAGAAACCACTCCAACATTGCTTCACAACTGATCCCAGCCTTGTTACTTAAGAAATCTAATTGCCTTGCTTACAAATTATTCCTTGCCATATTCGGCAACCTTTTGTCCTTGTTAAGCCCACACAACATTTCTCCTTGTTGCTTCTTCATTCAATCCCTCTCAAATTTTCATCTTCCAGAGTTACATTATGACAGAGTTTGTGGTTGAATCTGTGCTTCACAATTTGAACACACTCATCCAAAAGCAGTTGAAACCATTTCTGAGTTTTAATCAAGATCTGAGGAGGCTTGCTGTCATGTTCTCTACTATCAAGCCTTTGCTTGAAGATGCTGAGGAGAAACAATTTTCAAACATTGAAATTAGAAATTGGATGCAAAAGATAAACATGCTGCTAAAATGGTGGATGACATAATTGATGAGTGCGACTATGAAGCACTGAGGTCGGAGTACCGTGGGGTCAAAGGTTTTGTATCAGATAAGGTACAGTGCTCTAGCTTGTCCTCTTTTCATCCCAAGCATATTGTTTTTGTCTACAAAATTGCTAAGAGAGTGAAAAGGATAAGTGAGAAATTAATAGAAATTCTCGAAGAAAAAGAAGAAAAGTTTGATTTGATTGAGACTGGTAGGATAATGATTGCTGGGAGAAGAATCGAAGTCATTGAGGGGGGCCGAACTACCTCTTTCTTCTGTGAACCACGAGTCTACGGAAGAGAAGAGGATAAAAATAGAATTTTAATGAATTTGATTAGTAATCATTATGAATTTATGGATGTTTTATCGGTCTATAGAATTGAAGGGCCAAAAGGAATTGGAAAAACAACATTTGCCAAACTCATCTTCAATCATCCGGGGGTAGTTGACCACTTTGAGTTGAGAATTTGGGTGCGTAGGATTTTAGATTTCAATTTTAAGAGAATTATAGAAGCTATCTTGGAAGCAGCTATTGGGTGTGACTGTGAGGACTTGGATCTAGACACAATACAAAAAAAACTTCAATGTCTTCTCCACGGAAAAAGATATTTGATTGTGTTGGATTTCAATTGGTATCGGGATTCCGTAGATGTTGACTGGCAGAGGTTGAAATCAGAATTGGCTTGTGGGAAAAAAGGTTCTTCCATTTTGATCACCACTCCTAGTATCACCACTCCTAGTCCGATGTATGGAAGAAAGTGGGATGGAGAGATTCATCATAAATTATCAGTGCTGTCTGTCGATGATTCGTGGAAACTGTTTAAACAACAAGTCTTTGAATCAAATGAGGAAATACCATTTCATCTTGAGGCAATAGGAAGGGAGATAGTACAAAAGTGTAGGGGAGAGCCTCTTGCGGCAAAACTAATAGGTGCTCTTCTACACTCCACCAGAGAGAGAAAACAGTGGCTCAATGTCATGAGAAGCAACATTTGGAATTCACCACAAGTTCATGACTCTGTAAAATGTGCCATGACACTAAGTTATTTGAACCTACCAATAAGACTCAAAAAGTGCTTTACTTATTGTTCAATATTTTCTAGTGTTGAAACAATAAGGAAACCATATTTAATTGAACTTTGGATGGCTAACGGATTCATTTCATCTGATGGAAGGTTAGATGCTGAGGATGCTGGTGATGATGTGTGGAATGAATTACATAAGAGATCCTTTTTTGAAGATATTGAGACAGATGAATTTGGCAACAATACAGGTTTCAGGATGCACTATCATGTTAGGAAACTTGCACGCTTAGTTGCACAAGATGTACAATGCTTAACAGGTGACAGTAGCTTTATTGATTTGTTGCAAAAGATATAGAATGTGTGATAGGTGACTCTAGAGTAACTTATTCGTCTGCTATCAGCCATCTCTCAGATTATAGACGGAGAATTGAATTGAATTCAATTGGGTTGCAGCAAATAAAATCTTTGAGGACTTATCTAATACCAAATCAATACAGTGATCAAATTTCTCCTAATGTATTGAAATGTCAATATTTGCGGGTGCTTCAGTTACGACTAAAAGGAGAATTGTCACCTTCAATCGGAGATTTGAAGCATTTAAGGTACTTGAATGTTTCCAAGAGTGACTTCAAAACTCTTCCAGAATTCCTGTGTAAACTGTGGAATTTGCAAATCTTGAAATTAGATTACTGTAAACATCTCCAGAAGTTGCCCGACAGGTTGATAGAGTTAAGATGTCTTGAAAAGCTATCTTTTAAGGGTTGCCACAAACTATCAAGCTTGCCTCCTCACATGGGGAAGTTGTTTTCCCTGAAGAGTTTAACTTCCTTCTTTGTTGGCAACGAAAGAGGGTTCCTTTTGGAAGAATTGGGAGGAATGAGGCTGAAAGGAGATCTTGAGATGAAGCATCTCGGAAGAGTGAGTGTAAAGGATGCGATGGAAGCGAAAATGTCAAGGAAGAGATTGAAGGAGTTGAGGTTGTCATGGGACAGAAATGAAGAGACGAAATTAGGAGAAAATGTTGAGAAGATTGTTGAAGTGCTTCAACCTGATACCCAAGAGCTTGTGAGTTTGACGGTAACAGCATACCCAGGTGGGCGTTTCCCGAGATGGGTGTTGAGTCCTTTTTTGAAGAAATTACAAATTGAAAGATGCAGAGAGCTGAAAGGTTTGGATGAGGCTATACAAGCCATGACCGGCCTGCAATGGTTGAGATTATATAATCTTCCAAATCTAGAATACTTGCCTGATTTCTTTGATGATCTTCTTTATCTTCGCCAATTAGCTATTGGCTTTTGTTGCAAGTTGAGGAGCCTTCCAGACAGCCTATTATGGAACAGATTGGAAAGATTGGATATTTACGCTTGCCCTGCCTTAGAGAAGCACTTGTGTCGTTGGCCAACAAGGTTCTCTGTTTCCGAAATTAGAGTGGATGGTTGTCTTATTAAGGTAAGACTATCACTTTCTCTTACCACATCTTATATCACAAGTGTCGGTTTAAATTTCAAGGTTTACCACGTTTTGTTAGTCCTTACAATTTTTTAACCAATTTTACAAAATTTAGTATTATTTTTATCGGCTAAATTTAACAAGCTAAACTAAATAATATTAGATATGTAAACTGAAAAAAGAAGTAATTTGATATGTCCTAGAAAACAAATTTTAAGGGATCGAAATGAATATATTTTTTAACTTATCAAGCCAAACATAAACTGAACAAATCCAATTTATCCTTTTATAATAAGTAGCATACAAATTCTTACATGAATTTGGGTTTTTTGATTCGTATCTATGCAGGGAAAAGGAGACGCTTATTATTTTTAGATGCAACTGAGTGCAGTTTCTTTTGATGTCTTCACTCTAATTTATTTATGATTGTCGCGCGAAGAGTAATAAAGATAATTTCCTAAAAAGAATGTAATATTTTTATGTTTAGATAGATACTCTATGTATTGTATGGTATTTTGATTTAATTCTTTTAATAGTTTTCTATTATTTTATTTCTTTAGTTATATATATATATATATATATATATATATATATATATATATATATATATATATATATATATATATATATATACACGTCTAATATAGAATGTATATTGTGTATAGAATCTTCTGGTATAATATAATTGCTTTCATTTATTTTTGTTCATGTGCTTTTATTGTTATTGTTGAATGAATCCAACAATTGGCACCCTATGTGGGGACATGAGAAAGACAATCAAGAAATACAAGATTCTAGACACGATCAACAAGTTTGATTTTGAGAAGTTTTTTTTTCTCTTCATAATGACTTAATATTATTGAAATCAAGGTGGAAGTTATCTTAATAGAATAAGAATGTATATAATAAAGGGTGAGGTGAACATTTAGCGTTTTTTGTATTAGAGGAGAGGATTAACATGATGAACAAAATCAAAACCACCTTAATTTTGTGTCGTGTAAGGTGCAAGTCATCTAGGAGATGTTGCTGCAAGATGTGAGGTATGTTTTAGAGCTCAAGTGAATTTTTTTCGATTAGTATGTTCGATCTTATGAGTTTATTATTCAAGATTGAATAAGATACTATTTTAAAAGGAGAGTCTACAATTGGTAAGGAGGTGAAATTAATTGTTTACATATTTGATAGTTCAACAATAATCGTACATGTGTTTGTAACTAGTGTAACTAGTTAGACGATGCAAGATAAGACAACATGGTGGCATTTAAGGTTGGGACAGACTAGTGAGAGAGGTCAAGTGCCTCGATGCCTCGATGGGTCAAGTGCCACATATTCTGGAAACCTTCGTGTTCATCTCACAGTTAGTTGGGAATGATTGTGGAGAGCAAATTATATAAATATTATAGTGTTCCAGAGCAAATAATCCAGTACATGCAGTCATCACGACGATGTTGTCTTCTTTAATGAAGAGAAAGGTGGCACCTGCACCACTTCCATGTCCCTCAAGAACTCCATTTTTTGTTGAATTCCAAACATCTCTTCAAGCACCCTTTATCCTCGTCAAACACCTTCCAACTCTCACTGCAATTTTCGCACGACACAAACCTCGCATTCCCACAATGCTCACACACGAAGCTGGCGATGCAGTTGCGGCCATGGAGATGGAGGGAGGGAGAAGCTGCACCCGACATGTGAAGATGAAGGAGAAGGAGGAGATGTCTTAAATTATTAGGATTTTTAGTAAATTTTTAATAAACGCTAAAATGGGAATATGAGAATTTATGGGTGTGCAGGAAGAAATGACCTTATTGATTTTAGGGTTGGATCGTTTGGGCAAAGATAGAATCTAATAGTAGAAGGGTTTTTCTTACTGCACCCCGAATTTTTCTTCTTGCACTTCCAAGTTTGACTGTAAAGACTATTATATCTTTAAAAAATTAAAAATAAATTATAAATTAAATATTTCCGCAGTCTGCATGTAATATCCCAATTTTTAGCAGCTTAAGACTAATAAAAATAGGAAGTTTCATCATAGTTTCAAAACAGGTAATTCAGTGTACACAATATATTAATACAGTCTTACAAAAGTTATGACTATAAAAATATATTACTTATACACTTACACTAAACTAATAAAAATGTACCTAAATTGACCACCACTAAAGCTCCCACCTAAAACGATGGCTCCTCATCCTCCAGAAGTGCCTCTGACATTGCAACCATATATGCTCACACCATTAAGGTGATCATCGCAAAAGGAAACATACAAGACGAGACAAAAACACAGAAAGCAAGGGTAAGCTAATAATGATTTAAAGAAGGTTACATTAGGGTAAGAACATAATAACAATCAATTATCACAAATTCACACAGGAACATTCCAATACTCACACGCCATTCAGTTCTAGACTCAATTATATGGATATATGCAATTAACATCGGACCTCTTGGTGGCTTGCACCGTGTATGATTCCCAAACTCTGCAGAGTTTGGCCTCAAGGGGTTATCACCCAATCATCACACCAGGTAAGTCTCCTTCGCGCCAAAGACTTGATCGAGTCCAGTGGCTAAGACCTCCTGCTACTCCTCACGACATAACCCATTATATTCTATATGAGCCTTAATGGTTATTGGAGCGTCAAGATACCAACCAAAACTGAGTCCTTATGTCTTTGCATACCCTACCTCATCCACACTTAGAATTTCTCCACGAAATTCCTCCATAATTCACATACAACAGATCCATATTCACCCAATCTCACTCAAAGCATACCAAGACGGTCAAAATAATCCATTTCAGATCTGTTAATGCAATGAAACACATCAAAATAGCAAACACATGAAATTTGGCAGTTCAGCGCTCAGCCTCAGATTCCAACACTCAACCTCAGCATTAAAATTTCGTTCCAGACCTGCAGGGGTCCCAGTGCTGAGGCACCGCTCGGCTGGCGCTCAGCCTCATTCTTCTCGCATTTTTCAATGCTAGGCACCGCTGGGCTGGCGCTATGCGCTGATCCTGTCGCATTTTTCAAGGCTTAGCCTTGAATTATGAGGCTCAACCTTGCACCAAAAAATAACACATTCTGGTTTTCGTTGGGAGATGTTTCACTTGATTTCATGACCCAAATTGGCACCTCCATGGTAGTGTTGTATAGTTTTCAATCAAAGTGAGATGATACCAATTAGAGCCATGAGTCAAGTGTTCATTTTCCAATTCAACCTCAACTCACACAATGCAATCACAATTTCACTTATACCAAACATCAAACAATTCACGTTGCATCACACTTCAAATAATCAATTTTGATTACACACAATTACATTCATTGTATCCTCTAATTAAATTCAATTATTAGTTTCCCTTACCTGACAAACCGACTCTGCAGACCAAACCGCTCAAAGAACACCAAAACGCATCTAACTTCATAGGATGCTCTATCTACACATAGAAACATCACAAGAACCATCAGAACCTACCATTATGATCACTGATCAACAAAGACTCATATTGATGATTAAAATGTCGCATGCAAGCGGAAGAGAGCTCGCATGCATGTAACAGAAAACAGAAAAAGACTAAAAAGAGAGCGAAAACTCAACTTACGCGAATGAAGAAACTGATTTGTCCAATTTGAAGAGCTTTCCGAGAGGATCAATCCTACGGTCTCAATTCTTCAATCAGACGACCAGAGAGACAGAACCTCTAGAGAGAAGTCAGAGAACTCTAGAAAAGTGGTTCTAGAGTCAGAGAACTCTAGAAAAGTGGTTTCTAAAGAGATGGTGTGTTTTAAAATAATGAAACTCGTTTATAACGATTTTATTTATACTAAAATCTTTTAATATTAAAATAGTCGAGTCTCACTATTTTTAAACCACTATCACTTTTAAAACGTCATTTTCTAGTGTCTTACACTGCACCCTCAAGAATGAAATTCGGTACCCCGATTTCTCAAAGCCGGTAACACCGAATTCTGAAAGTCGGTACCCCGATTTCTCAAAGCCGGTAACACCGAATTCTGAAAGTCGGTAACACCGATTTCTGAAAGTAGGTAACCCCAATTTTTGTTTTTAATTTTTTTATATATATTTTAAAATTATATTTATATAATTATATTATTTATATTAATTTTAAGAAAATTTCTAATAATTTTATTTATATATTTTTTAGTTGTATATCTTTATTGTTTAAAAATAAAAATTAATTTGATGGATGTTGGTTGATAAAAACGATTAAGGTTCTATCTCTGGTCATAATAAAATTATTTCTCAATAAGTCATTAAGAAAGTATTAAAGTAAAAAAGAAAAGTAAGGAATAAATGATTAGCTCAATATCTGTCATAAATCATTAATATTTTATTATGGTTTATGTATCTTAAATTTATGATTCTCCTATAATGTTTCTTCAAAATTAAGTTTTACCCAAATTAGTATGAACCCTAATTATGATTTTAGGAATTTTTTTATCAAATTGGCATGAACCTTAATTATATTTTTACCCAAATTAGTACAACCTTAAATTATGAAATTGAAAGGTTGTTGTGTTTTCTGCCAAAATGGTAAAATTTATGGATATATCTTGGGTTGCATTACAAATTCTGCTGCACATAATGAATTAGTTGGATAACCTTGATTTGGAATAGAAATTAGAATACCTTTGTTGCCTGAATTCAATGATTTAGAAATGTTAGAAATTGAAAAGTGCATACGTGAATCACTATATAAAAATGGTTTAAGTAAAGAAAATGAAGAACTTTTTATTTAACTAGAAAATTAATTTATATATAAAAAAATTAAATTTGGCACTCGTAAAATTTTTATTCATGTTTCGCCATTGTTCCTATCTTGAAAATCGATAAAACCAGATTTTGAAAGCTGGTAACACCGGTTTCTAAAAGTCGGTAACACCGTGTTCTAAAAGTCGGTAACTCCAGTTTCTAAAGGTCATAACTCCGACTTCTGAAAACCAGTAACTCTGGCTTCTGAAAGCTGGTAACTACAAACCAAAAGGGTAGCAATGGAATTATAAAAAAGTTGGGGGTGTAGGAAGAAAAATTGGGGGTGCAGGAAGAAAAACCCATAGTCGAAACAGTATTATTTATTTGGGCCTTGACTCCAATTCAAGGAAAACTTAAGTGGTATTGCTTCTTGTACCTCCTCAATTGTTGATTGTATCCTCACACTGACATAAAAATTAAAATACCTTTCTTACTGTACTACGCCATTGTTGTCACTATTATTGCGGCAATTCTTTCATCATTGCTGCTGCAAAGGAAAAAGAAAGAAAAAAGAAGAAAAGGAGAGGAAGAACGATTGTAGAGAAAGAAAAAGAGAGCAAAACCGAGAAAAAAAAGGCATGGGAAGTTTAAAGTAAATGGGGGCCATTTCGTTTGCACCTCCAAAATTTCAACTTGCACTCTTGAAAAGTTTTGTATATATAATTTAAACGAAAATGATATTCAGACATTTTTTGTAGCACAAATTTTTTTATTTTTACATTAAATTTGTTTTAATGAAAGCAAACTGCTGCACGTACGGAAGTTACACAAATTTATTTTTCCAAAATCAAAGATTTGGTGTTAGAGAGAAAACGCAGACCGACACAGAGAGAGAAAAGGCATTGTTGTTAGAGAAGCAAAGAAGCAGAAAAAGAGAGAGAGATAAAAGGCAGAGAGAAGCAAAGAAATGTTGTGGTTGCCAGAGAACACAACGGGCACTAGTAGTCACCCACGGCGACGCTTCCACCATTTTTGGGTTTGAAGTGAAAGTTCTGTTTGGAATTTTTTGCATAGATAATCAAAGAAGCATCAATACAGGGTTTTTGAAGACTAGGGTACCCAAAGTATGGAAACATAAATGTTTAAAATTGGGGTTATTTAATTTTGGATGTCTTTAGTACTATTGGAACATTTATAATTGTCCTAATGTGTGGTTGTTGTTGTTTTTATATGCTTAGGTAGTTTTTTTTTAACCTTTGTTTGGTTAACCAGAAGCACAAGTCAATGTGTTATCGTACTGAACGTCATTTTGTATTAAAGTTACAAATGAATCAACAGATTTAGAAGTGGTGAGTTATGTACCAATATATAGGGAGTGGAAGTGAAGATTTAGGTACGATGTAATACACAATGTTTTTGCTTCTAAGTCTGCACAACATTATAACGTTACGGTTAATGAAATTCAATTACACTGCATAAATACTATAGAAGTGGGGAGTCTTCAAAAAATTTGTGGGGACTAATACCCAACATTATGATCTACAAATGTCCAAATTAAATATGGCACATACATTATGATGTGCTAATCGTCAATAATTGCACAACATCATCACCTTAAATAAAACTTCTCAAATGCTCAACATTCCTTCGTGATCCTTACTTGGAATTCTTTTAAAATTACAAAATGAAATAGTTAACCTAGTGGTAGGGAATGTTGTTAAAATATGTGGGGAGTACCAGCAAATATTTTGGTAAACAGATTTCCAAATGAAAAAAGGGAACATACACCATTATCAACACAAGATCATCACCTCACATTCATGTAAATGAAATTAAATAAATATTCTCAATTGCTCAACATTCCTTCGTGATCCTTACTTGGAAGTCTTTTAAAATTACAAAATGAAATACTGAACCCAGAGGTGGGGAGTGTTGTTAACATATGTGGGGAGTACCAACAAATATTTTGGTAAACAGATTTTGAAATGAAAAATGGAACCTGTATCTCCACAAGATCATCACCTTACATTCATGTAAATGAAATTAAATAAAACTTCTCAAATGCTCAACATTCCTTCGTGATCCTTACTTGGAATTCTTTTAAAATTACAAAATGAAATAGTTAACCCAGTGGTGGGGAGTGTTGTTAAAATATGTGGGGAGTACCAACAAATATTTTGGTAAACATAATTCCAAATGAAAAAGGGCACATACACCATTATTTGCACAAGATCATCACCTCACATTCATGTAAATGAAATTAAATAAAACTTCTCAAATGCTCAACATTCTTCGTGATCCTTACTTGGAATTCTTTTAAAATTATAAAATGAAATATTGAACCCAGATGTGGGGAGTGTTGTAAATATATGTGGGGAGTAACAACAAATATTTTGGTAAACAAATTTTCAAATGAAAAAGGAAATATACACCATTATCCGCACAAGATATCACCTCACATTCATGTAAATGAAATTAAATAAATGTTCTCAATTGCTCAACATTCCTTCATCATCCTTACTTGGAATACTTTCAAAATTACAAAATGAAATATTGAACCCAAAGGTGAGGAGTGTTGTTAAAATATGTGGGAAGTACCAGCAAATATTTTGGTCTACACATTTGAAATGAAAAATGGAATATACAAGTATCTGCACAAGATCATTACCTCACATACATGTAAATGAAATTAAATAAAACTTCTCAAATGCCCAACATTCCTTCATCATCCTTACTTGGAAGTCTTTTAAAATTACAAAAAGAAATACTGAACCCAAAGGTGGGGAGTGTTGACAAAATATGTGGGGAGTGGCATCAAACATTTTGGTGTACATATATCCATAATCAAAATGGTAGATACATCTTTACCCGCACAACATCATCTACTCACCTTCCTGTAAATGACCTTAAATAAAAGTTCCTAAATGCTCGACATTGATTCATCATCCTTACTTGGAATTCTTTTAAAATTAGAAAATGAAATACTAAACCCAGATGTGGGGAATGTTGTTAAAATATGTGGGGAGTACTAGCAAATATTTTGGTTTACAGATTTCCAAATAAAAAAGGGAACATACACCAGTATCTGCATAAGATCATCACCTCACATTCATGTTAATGAAATTAAATAAAACTTCTCAAATGCTCAATATTCCTTCTTCATCCTTACTCCAAAGCCTTTTAAAATTACAAAAAGAAATACCGAACCCAGAGGTGAGGAGTATTGTCAAAATATGTGGACAATGCCAGCAAATATTTTGGTCTACAAATTTCCAAATGAAAAATGATATATACACCATTATCTGCACAACATCATCACCTTACCTTCCTGTAAATGAACTTAAATAAAAGTTCCTAAATACTCAACATTCCTTTATCCTTCTTACTTGGAATTTCGTTTATATGTAAAAAAGAAATACTGAATGCAGAAGTGGGGAGTCTCCACAAAAAATATGGGGACTGACACCCAACATTTTGGTCTACACATTTCCAAATTAAATATGGCACATACATTTATGTTTCCATACTTTGGGTACCCTAGTCTTCAAAAACCCTGTATTGATGCTTCTATGATTATTTGTGCAAAAAGTTTCAAACAGAGCTTTCACTTCAAACCCAAATATGGTGGAAACGTCGCCGTGGATGACTACTAGTGCCCGCTGTGTTCTCCGACAACCACAACACTTCTTTGCTTCTCTCTGCCTCTTATTAGAGTTGTCAAAATGGGTCACCCGAGCCAACCCAGCTCGGCCCGCGACGAGTTGGTCACTTAGTGGGTCAACCCAACCCAGCTCACTTATTAACGAGCCAAAAAAATTAGAACCCGACCCGACCCACCACGGGTTGGCGGGTTAAACAGGTCGGCTCACTGACTCACTTAATTAAAAAAAAACACAATTTTTTTTCTTCAATCTCAAAAAGACTAAATTATAATTCCGATTAAAATCTAAATAAACTTCAATACAATCCAAATAAAATCCCAAATTATGTTAAACTCCAAATACAAACCAAAATCACAAAAATATAAATTACTATCTAACATCAAATC
>Ga0214542_1006028_pt1 | contig 22494 bp, 11 predicted proteins | sample CNSS1metaG_FD_160096 | JGI IMG/M metagenome (GOLD analysis project Ga0214542, IMG submission 160096) | Root nodule microbial communities from cowpea collected in UCLA plant growth center, Los Angeles, California, USA - CNSS1 | ecosystem: Host-associated > Plants > Roots > Nodule | place: USA...
ATTGAAGTAGTTAGAACACGGGTACGGGTATGGGTACGAGATTATACCCGTTACCCGGTGGGGATGGGGATGAGAAAAAAGTTTGATACCCGTTGGGTTTGGGTATGGGGATGGGGATGAATTTTTTATGCGGGGATGGGTATGGGATAGCGAAACCCGTCCCCGCCCCGCCCCGTTGCCATCCCTACTTACATTCTTAACTTCAATTCCCTGAAAAATAAAAAATTTTCTTTCTATCAAACTTCTTTTATTGATTTTTTTAATAAATGGATTATATAAATATGTAAAATGTGAGCTAAAACCTTGGCCAATAATTAACATATATAATAAAAAATGTAGCTAAATCTTAGGGTGACGAAGGACAATTTATTGCTTCATCTTGCTTGTGGATCCAAACTCATTTGAGACATTTCTTCTTCCCAATTATTTGTAATGGGAAAAAGAGTTTGGTTGGTTAGGTTGTAGGTCATTTCACAACTTAAGCAATAATTGATTTCTAGTGTCATAATTTTTTTTCTCATTTTTAGAAAAAGAATAATAACCATAATATTTATGTTGCAATTATAGTATCATGTGTTGGATAAGGACATCCATAAGCATATATCTCATTCATTAAATAATGAAGAGTGAATCAACCATTCATGGGATTCTACTAGCTTTAATAAATTACTAAGATGCAACAATGATGTTAATCATGTAAAGATGTACTTCTACTTTGTTTTCTAATCACTTTTTTCTTTGCTTTTCAATACTCAAGAAGATCATGAAGAAGGGTAAAATAAAACTTACTCAAAACTCTACCTTTCGTATGTAGAACAATTGAATAAAACTCCATAGTAATACAATTATACAACCCACCAAAAAGACAAGAAAATTTCTCTTTTTTGGGAACACAAACAAAAGCATCACCATCCCTTTTGACTATTTTGTTGGCATTATTAGCTCAATTCTTAAATGCAATGAAAAAAGTGAGAATACCATTCAATAAAGCATAAATTTGCAAACTTTCAAGTATAAAGAATAATAACAATATAATGTTAAATGTTAGTAGATATTATATTATAGGCTTAATAGTATTTTTATCCCTATATTTGTAGTAATGATATCATTTGCTAATACAACCATTCACTAGTTTTAGGTGTTTCTTGTCCAATTACAGGGATAAAATAAAAAAAAATGACGTTAACCTTAAACTCTAAACTCTAAATCTAACTGAAAAAATTACCAGAGTTCCAGATAAATTTATCTACAAATATTCTTAATACAAACTATGTTGCTATCTATGTCAAGGTGGACACAAAGCTACTACTACATATATAAAGGGAGAAAAAGGTGGGAACCACAATGCTGCATCTTGTTACCACAAACTGTGTTTTGCCCCCACATGTCCCCAATGTGTATGAAGAAATTACGGTTGATTGGTCCTTAGTCAAGGTGACATATCACATTTCCAAAAGCAAAGATCAATTTGACCAAGTTTTGCAATTTCATAACTGTAATTGTGGTCTTTTTGAGGGATAAGAAATGCAAACATTGTTTAATTTGTTATGAACAAGATAGTGATGTGTGAGCAATGAATTAGTACACCCTCCCTCACCTAACTTCCAACCACCAGCTCCACCAGCTACACTCTATCAATCACAAATTAAAAATTGCAATGGTTGGTGATCATCTAATTCTCTCACTGATAAACGTGCAGTGTCAGAATCCTCTGAAATGAGGGAACAATAATGAGTAAGTAGCATAACTGAAAACTAACATTTCACCAAATCAACAAGATTACAACTGGGAAAGTATGGTCTCTCTTAAGTAAAAAAAAGGGCATACTCAGAATGAAATGGTGTTGCTGAGAGATCTATCCAAACCATAACAAACAATGTAACTTGTTCTTGGTGAGATTTTGAAAATCTGCCACCAAATGATCCCACTTCCTGGCCTACATAATTATTCAGATTCCTTTGCACTTTTGCATGTTCAACTATGGCCATGACATGGATTTTGATAGGGTCACTGTGGATAAAGACCATTTCTCAGCAGATTCTGTGGTTATCCAAACAGGAAACTCACATTCTGGCTTAAAATTCTTGGACAGCAGCACAACATTCTTGACAGTAAAAGAATCTGAGTAATTTCCCTTCAAATCTCTGCAATCAGTATCAGGGTATAAGAGACATTGTCCATGTCACAAGCTCACTTGTTTTATCAAGCATAGTCTCACAAATTTCAAATTCAGTAACTGGGAGCCAGATCTGAGATTTGGAGTTCAGAATTTGGTAGCTTTAGTTTCAACCTATATGATTCTTCATGTGACTCTAATCCTTAACATCAACATCAACTGTTCTGAAGTCTTTGTTTGGTAGTCAATTGCACAATTTGTAAGCAGAATGCTTACTTTTTTTTTTCTCTTCCTAATTTCTCATATATATAATAAATGTTATATTGTCTCCAACCACATCATTGTTAATGATGAGCTTGAAGAATTTAAAGTGTGCAGTATCACTGCTGCCAGAGTTGCCAGAGTTGCCAGAGTGGCCAATACTACACAAAAAAATCACAAAAAACCCCCCCATGGATTCTAGAACATAATTTCTTCAAGTTTCTTCAGGACTTGCTTTATGTTAGGTCTAACTGAGGGTGAAGGGGAGCAACAAGCCATGGCAAGTTGAAAAACTTTGAGAATGAATTCTTCTGTGACTGGAACACTGTCCTCTCTGCTGTTTCTGAGAAGAATGGCAGGGTGGTATAGATCAGCAATTCTGTGTCCAAGAACTGCATTTCTCATGAAATTTGGCAAATAGAAATCCTCATCAGGAGTAGGGTGTTCATTGATAGGTTCCTTTCCTGAAAGCAGTTCCAGCAAGATCACACCAAGGCTATAGATATCACTCTCTTCAGTAGCATCTTTCATTTTGATGAGTTCTGGTGCCTTGTAACCCTGTGCTGCTGAACTTTCAAGCATTTCTTGGCCTGCAGTAGGATTCAGCAGAAGATGCAGACCAGAATCTGAGATGTAGGGCTGGTAGGAACGGTCCAAAAGAATGTTCTTAGACTTGAGGTTTCCATGGATGATAGGCTTCTCCTGTGATGTGTGAAGATGCTCCAATCCTTTCACTATACCAAGGGATATTCTGCATATGTTTGACCATTTGTAGCACTCTCCATTTCCATCTGCATAGTCAACATCTTTGATCAATATAATGCAAAACAAAAATCACTCCTTGAGGTGTGAAGAGTAGGCCTAATGAATCAAATAGCTTGGTTTGGAACTTTCTGTCTAGCTATTTCATCATCACTTGTTCTTCTTAATGTAGATATTTCATAATGTAATTGAAGTTTTATTAACAGATGAATGAATACCAATGCCATGAAAATGACCATAACATAAGGGAATTGAAATTCAGCAGTGTTAATATCAGCATGGAAAATGTCAATGAAATACCAAAAGAAGAAGAAAGATAGGTTGATTCAGTTTTCTGACACTATAAAAGAAAAGGTCTATTTTGTTAAAGTACAGAGCAAACCAAGAATAAAAACCTCACACAATTCTTATACTGCTTCCCTTTAAAATAATAAAACAAAAACAAGTAATACATATTCCTACACCACATTCTGCCACTACTGTGCAAAAATGATGCAACTCTTTTTCTAGACAAATATCATTTCACTTTTCAACTGAAACAACTATTGCTCCTTCCATTCTAAAGTAATTTCTTTCAGTTTTTATTTTTGTACCACAACAATAATCCTTTTAGCTTCTTTTAACCTAATTTTTCTAACAGTATTCGTACATATAATTAAGAGCAATTAATGCAGAACCAGAAACATTGAAAAGAAACACAAAAAATGGTTGAAAAGTTAGAGATATTTTTTTACTGCTAAATGTGTATTGATTGAATATTTCGTAATACTATTTAGAGTGAAATAAAAAAAAAAAAAAAAAAAAAAAACCTCCATGTTTCTTCTATAATTCCCAAATCCCAACAAAACACTAACAGTAACAGTAATACAAACTAAGTAGTGAATGTTTTCAAAGTAATTACAGATCAAGATTTGCCAAAAGCCTTCAAACCCATTATTATACTAACAAAATTAAAACCAAATGAACATCTCAAAAGAAAGAAAACACACAGATTTACTGCAAAAGCAGATAACAGAATTAGAAGTAGAAAAAGGCAAGAGAAACAATCTATTTACCTCTTATGAATTGAGTAAGATTCCCATGTCTATAGAAGGGATGAACAAGAAGCTTCTCACCCCTTGGCCCAGTGTAAAACCCCAGAAGAGGAACCAAGTTAGGGTGTCTTATCCTTCCAAGAAACTGAATCATCTCATCCAATTCTTCACCTCTTGCAGTGCACACTGGCCTCAGAAACCTGAGCAGCCTCACCTTGTTGCTCCTCTGCAACAAGGCCTTGTACAATGTTCCATAGTTGGATTTTCCAATCACTTCCCCTGGAGCATCCAATATGTCACATATTGTAAGGTCTTCCCCACCTTGAAAGATCATCAAATCCTCCTTCTGAGCCACCTCCTCCTCCTCCTTGTGTTCCGAGCTTTCAATGTCCTTACTCTCATACCTTGAAACTCTCTTCTTGCAATACAACACATAACCTGCAACAATTACTAACAAAGTAGCTGAAACCAGTCCAAGAACCAGTATCAACATGGAGGGTGGTTCTCTCCTTGTTCCACTGAAAAATCTGATCTTTCACTACACCCAGTAGTGAGAAGTGGCAGCAACACAATTGGGGTGAATGAAACACACAAAAGTGTTGGAAAAATGGGATAATTAAGATCTGGGGTGTGATGAGACAGAGTGAAAGAGGCACATGTAGATGAAAAAAGTAGAGTGATTTTACATGGAAAATTATAATATTCCCATGTGGGTATATAGGACAAGGAGAAGCATGGTTAAGAGAACTTTGTGGCTGTGGAACCCAATTTTAAGATGAAGGGGAATTGAATGAGGTGGCTAAAGTGTGCAATAATTGAAGCAGAAATGGACATAGGTATTAGGAGAGAGGAATGGAGAATTTTTCTGGGTGGAAAGGAAAATGTGGAAGATACAAGCTGGAAGGAATGACTGAATGTGAATGCAATATGAGACAGATCTAAGGCATGTGATGTTCTATCCCAATTTGACTCTGTCTCTGAATGTTGCTGATGTTATGTGATGTGAAAATACTCATTTGCCACACCACAACACCAAATCGTTCTGGTCACTCCTACATTTATACTTCATAACTTTGCTGCCACAAATATCATTGCTTCATTCTGCACACAATTTATCATGTTATGTTCATTTTCTGTCATCACAAGGTAAATATCAGAACAAAATATCTATGGGGTATTGTTTACTCTAAAATATGATGTTCTTGTCACATTTTTGTTCTTGAAAAAAATTGCTTAATAGAGTAAAAACTGAGTCTTTGTAAACTCCTGTTACTGGCTTCAACTTTTGAGCATGGTGACTGTATAACTGTTTTATGGCAATGGATATGTAAATGAATTTAATTGAAAGGTACTAACTTGGTTTGTAAAAAACAATGTTGCTGGTGATGGTGGGGGTAATCATTCAATTAGTTAGAGTGATTTCTTGATAATTAAGAATGTAAAAGTTTGAAGTATGTCAAAATCGATATTTTTATGTACTAAATATGCATGATTTTGTTTTGTTGTTGAATGTGTGTATATACTTATAATTCTCACGTGTTAAGATTAAAATTTTATACTTTTAAAAGGAATTTTTTAGATAGGGAATTTGAGAATTTTAAGAAATTAGATTGTGTGTTTTTAAAATGATTTATTTAGATAAGATAAATTAGATTTATATAGAATGCTTGATTATTATTAAATGTAAAAATTTATTTAATATTTAATAATTTAATAATTCAAAAGATTAGTTGATGATGTTTTTCTATTGATATTATCTGAAATTATTTTTCAATTAATGTTTTAAAAAAAAAAACAATTCATTTAAGATTGAAATGGACTTTTTTTTACATTAACCAAGATTTAGTTTCTAACTCAAACATTCTAGATATGTTAAATTAAGGCACAATTATCTATAAAATTAACAGGTCATCTTAATATTTAAATCATATATTTTAAAATTCTATAAAATAAATAAATAACTTTTCTTATACTACTCAACACCCATAACAAAACATCCAAACATAAGTAGATTTTCAGCATAAATCTATCCTTTTTCTCAATTAACTCTATTATGGCAAATCTAGAAAGTAAAAATAAAAAGTACAAAAATTTACTCTATTTAAAAATTTAATTGATTGAAACTAAGTAGAAATAAATTAAAGAGAAAACATACAAACATTTTTTTTTATGAAGAGAGAGAAACAAAGACAAATATGAAAAATAAAATGAGAGTATCTTACAAAAATCCTTATAACCATTAGCAGAAGGAAAATATTTTTCGACTACTAAATTTTGACAACTTTTTATTATAATCTTAGGTGATATTTTTTAAGTAATTTTTTATTTTTTTATTTTTTTTCAATATTTCAAAACTATTTAAAAAATAATACATCATGTTGTAAGAAAAAATTGTTAAAATTTAGTAGTCAAAATATTAATCATCCGCTGCTAACAAATAACATCAACCTGTATCTATAAAGAATAATACTATGATAACTTGAAAACAACATGGATAATAGTTAATGAAATTATGTGAAGACCTTAATTGGAGATCAAGTTCATGACATCCAACTAATTAAAACATCCAACTGAATAAAGGAAAATAAGGAAATGTGAGAAAATATCAAATATGAAAAAAAAATTATAAATACAATATAGAATTCTATATTAAAATAATCAAGTCATCTAAAAATTTCTAATTCTACTTTTTTATCCAAATAATATATCTTAAATTTTCTATTAAAATAAATTATCCTCTAAAATTAGCAATAGTATTATTCTATACTTCATCAATAATAAAAAATTTGTCTCCACTATTATATCATTTGTGTGTTGGAATGAGAGAGATTTGGAATCTTAACGAAGATAATTGCTAGATTTGTGAGATTGAATTATTGGTGTATGAAAGTGATTTTAAACTAACACACTCAAAGCTTATCATTCATTTTTCTACCAGACAAGTATGAATGAAAGTGATAATATTGTTGTTCAGTAAATGTGTTTATTTTATTAAATGCACAAATCTCAATCAACACAATTATTTATAAAACAGTACAGATATAAATATAATATCATTATTAACAATTTTAAAATTAATATTTTTTTATATAAATAAGTAATTATGATTTCTTATATACATATTATTTGCATGTTTGCCTACATAATGATAAAAGAATTCAAATTCAAAATATTTTTCACACTCGTATATAATGATGATGCAGTATAATATATATGAATCTTAACAATTGATTCAAAGTTCTAAATTATTAAAGAATCAAGTAAAGTAGTAATTTAAATGTCTAAGGTTAATGTTAATTGAACAAAAACTTAAAAAAATAAAAAATAAAGAATTGACTGAACATGTTATAGAAAAAATACTATGAATAAGTCTTTCTTGCTGGATGATAAATAAGTTAAGAAATCCCACATTGCAACAACATGACTAAAATATATTTGTAAGTATTTTTATTACTATAATGCGTAAAGTATTATACATTTAAACTATTTCATTATAATAATATACTTTGCATATAAATATAAATATTTTTTATATTATTACTTTAATGGTTTAAATATGACAACGTAAGACTTGTTCAAATATTTTTTAATTATGAAAATACTATTTGCTACACCTAATAATTTTTGATAATGTCTAAGTTATTGGTATTATAAATTTTTAATGATGACTATAATGAGCAAATAATATATTCAATTATATATCACCCTTATAAGTATAATTAATTATCCTTAATTTACAAGTCTTAGAAAAACATGTAAAAAGGTGCAAATCATTTTCACTCAAAATGACACAAAACATCTAATATGTCAATTGAAATGTCTAAGAATAATGTTCTGAATTAACCTTTGAAGATTTGTCCAATACTAAATTTAATGACTAAAGATTATTTGAGAAATTCAAATTCGTCATTAATATAATATTATTGATAGAAAATAACAATAAATATTTATATTAGATTTACCAACAGATGTATTCGTCGATAGAGTGAGTTGTGAAATCGTCGATGAGTTGTAATAGTTATTTATTAATAAAAAAATTTTGTTGATAAAGAATTATTTACTAACAAATTGGTGTCGTCATTAATTGAGTGAGAAAATTAAAAGAAAAAATTGTGATTCAATTGATGCAACTCCTTCCTTATTTGTTCTCCATTTCACGAACAATGTTTTTCCCATTTCAAGATTTAGGTTTTCCTCAAATTTGTCATTCCCAGCCTGACCTAAAATTCATGTTCCCAAATTCATATTTCCTCAACCCTACTTCTAGATTCAAAAATCCAACTCATAGTAAGGTTTGTATTGAGAAAGCAATTATATTTAGTTTTTGGTGGCAACACCACTTGTCTCTCCTCAATGGTGATTGAGGTGAAGTTTTCTTCATCCCCTTTTTGTTTTATTCATTGAGGATATTCATTGATGGTGTATGGTTGTGGTTTTCAAGGAAAAAGGAAAATTTGTCCTTCTTGATTATGCTCACTATTTTGGTGCTCCATAGGAATCCAGGTTGGTCTCAATGTCCTTCAATTGTGTTGGTTAATTTGTATTTTTCATTTTGTTGTTTGGGGTGAATTTTGGGGTGCTCGGTGTTGAATTGCTTGTGCTTGAATTCTTAATTTACTTGTGCTCGTGCTTGATGTTTGATTTGCTTGTTACTCACATATTTAATTTGTATTATTTTTTATTATTAATGTTATTTTTTTAAAGATAGTTTTGGTTATTTGATGTGTAGGTGATATATATATATATATAGATATATATATATATATATATATATATATATATATATATATATATATATATATATCACCTACATATATAATATATATGATCTTTGTTGCATATTGTGTGACTTTGCTATTTTAAAGTAGTTCTAAACATATCTCATGCATAGTTATAGTAATTCAAATGTGTTCCACTCATTTCCACTTCATAATTCATAGTGGTGCTTTGAGGATTAGATTGTATTGGGTCTTAGACAATACAAGAAAAAAATAGATTTATTGATGGCCAAAATTTGTCAAAAATTATCAAAATTTGTCGATGAATCAAAATTATCAATGGCTTGCCAATGATCAAAATTCGTTGGTAAAAATGTTTGTCAATAAATTTTGCCTGCAAATAGGAAAATTCATCAATAATTACCAATGATCAAAATTAGTTGTATTTATCCCTTAGTCATTACACATGGATTTTGCCCATCGATAAAAATCCATTGGTAAATATCGAGATTTGGTCTTTTTCTTTATCATCCTCCTCCACCACCACTATTGTCACCACTGTGTCCACGTCTATGTCTGCCACCTTCGCTACTCTCGATGTTGCCTCCTCTTTCTCTTCCTTTTATTCCTTTCCTTCCTTTTTCTTCTCTCGTCTCTTCTTTTTCTCACTCATCTTCAATTAGTTTATAACAAATATTTCATTAGATTTGACAAAATAATTGACATACATTTTACTAATATATTTACTGATGAATTTAAAAAAATCAATTCCCAATGGATTTTAAAACAAAAATCCATTATCAACGAATTTACTAATGGGTTTGAAAAAAATCATTACGAACAAATTTATGTACAATGAACATTTCCGCGTAAAAGATACAAAATCTGTATTGGACAATTTAAAAATATAAAAGTCTTTTGCATAAAATTGAAATTTATTAAGGTGGGATGTTTTTTCAAAATTGATTTTTTTTCTAAAGTCAAAATGAAAGGTCAAAATATGTAATTTTGATAATTTAGCACATTCTTATAGTAAATAATTTATTAAAAATAATAAAAGGTGTACAAAAATTATAAATTACATTGTTTCCTTCTATCTTAACATTAAAAAAAATTATTTGAAGGTGTGTATTACAATGTTGCCTAGGGAAAAGTGTGGTGTATTTGGAATGCTATGGAATGTTAAGGTAATTCTGAAGGCACATTGTCTAAGTTGGAGGGTTATGCTAGATAAGCTACCAAGAAAGGATAAGTTACTTGTAAAAGGGGTGCAACTACAAAATAATTTGTGCAACCTATGCTTAGCTCGTGAGAAGAGCGTGACACACCTTTTCTTTACATGTAGGATTGCACAAAGTGTATGTAACATGTGTGATAGATGGATGGGAGTGACCTCGGTTCACCACAGCCAACCTACGACTAATTTTTAGCATTTCCAAAACCTTAATCTGATTAATAAGCAAAATGTCATATGGAAAGGAATGAGGTTAGCAATCATCGAGGAAGTCTAGAAACAAAGGAATGAGGTTAGCAATCATCGAGGAAGTCTAGAAACAAAGGAATGAGGTAATCTTTAACAATAGGAAGCTAGACTCCAAAGAAATTGTTGGTTTAAGCTAAGTGAATGCATGGACTTGGATGAAACGCAAAATCCTTAATGGTAATTTTTCTTATAGTGATTGGTATACTTGCCTTTATGTGTGCTTAAATTCTTTATGAACTACTAACTTCTATGTGCGTTAAGTGTTTATGATGGACAAACTTCAATCTGACTAAGCGAAGGATGGAAGTACCATTACAGGGGCACTAAGAATACCATTTAATGTAGCTTTTAATTAATGCATGAAAAAAATATATGCAAGTATTGAAAAACCTAAGATTCTTCATCCAAAGACAAAGTATATATCAAGAATTTGAGATTTAGATTGAGGCTATGATTATCCTCTTTGTGCTAGAAGTATTGAAAGGAAACTCTGGTTTGAATAAATCTCATTTATAAGAATACTCATATAATTAAGGTTCCTATTTGCTTACACCTATGTATCAAAGGTGAGTAATACTCATGCGTAGATTTATACGTATTGTTTGTCCATGCCAAAAGTTATTATTTTGATATGGTTCTTGTTTTGAGTCATTAGCATCTCTTATAAAAAGAGTCATCATGTATATATATTTTGTAAAATGATTAGAATAGTCCATAAATACTTTAATACTGATTAAATAAAATAATGTTGTCTTACCTGTTAACAACATAAAAATGTAAACTTGACTAGACATGTGATTGTGTTACTATTTTTAATTAAATTTGTTATCCATAATGCCCTATTTTGAACCTTAAAATCTAGAAGCCAAAAAAGTTGTTGATGTTGCTCTTCCATAAACTAGAAAATGTGACTATTTTTTCCCTCTTTTGTTTCATTGATTTATTTTCCTTCTTACTTTACCATAGGTTTTGGTGGAATGTTTTTTTTTGGGGTGTTTGGATTTTTTTCAAACTTGTCTCCTTTCCTTGTTTCCCTCTTTTATTTTCTGTGATTGTCCTTTTGGTATTGGTCAAAGCCATTTTTTATGACTATCCCTTCATTTTTCTTCTCTTCTCTTTCTTTCTCTTTTATTCTTTCTTTTTATGTTCCTTTCTTCCTTTCATATATCTTATATTCTCTCTAGGATTTCCCTTTCTATGAGATAACTTATGCATCACTTGTCATTTATATTATATAAAAAATATAGAACATTCAAATACATATACACATACACAAAGACGAACAAAATAAATATAAACAGACATATACACATAAATACACACAGAAACAAACATAAATAATTAGAGATAGACTCATTCAATTAAACTAAATATTCTTCATCGATATCGAAACCAATTTAAAGAATACCAGATTTATTTGTCATCCTTTAGTATGATATTTGTAAAAATACAATAAAATAAGTTTAATAATTACATACTATTGTTGTCTTAAAAGAATCAACCTTATTTAATTTTTGGAATATTTGGAATATGATTAATAAAAACTTTCGTAAAAAATATGACTAATAAAAATGCCAATTTTTAAAGTAAATCTTTAAACGTCCTTGGTGATACTTGAAATTGAAATTGGTGATTATTATTTTTAATTTTAGATTTTTAAAAAGAAAACACATTATTGCGGTGATTGCGGTTAAGTAGATGACAACCAAAACGAGAAAAACGGCATTCATTAAGTATTCGTTTGGTCTCAAATGACTGCGATTTTTTATAACAGAAAACAGAAAAATAAAAAGTAAGAATTAAAAATAAAATAATTAAAAGTTAAAGGGTAATTAAGTTTGCATATCATGTTTTTAAGATTTTCATTATACCAGATAAACAGAACTGCGTAATGTCTGAGGTTCACAAACAAAACTAATTTTTCAATTTATTTCTTCTTAATCTATAACTATATATAAAAGAATTCTTCTTTTTCCACGATTCGGAATATCAATTTTATTTTCTAAAATATAATTATTTATAATTTTTTCAAAATTAATCATTATTTTACAAACTTCTTTATAAAATCTTTTATTTCTGCTCTTCCTTTTTTCTCTATATATCAATCGTTATTCTCTCATCTTTTCTGGTATAATTTACTTTATTTCTAATAAATATAATTTTATTTTATATATTAACTTAATAACATTATATTATCATCACCTGCTAATATAATATCACGTATATTTAAAAAATCATACTCAAATACACTATTTCTTCTTGATTTAGGAAAGATTCATTTAAAATATGAGAAATTAAATAAAGTTTTTTTTTCTTTTGCATTATAGATTAGGATAAGCCACAATTTAATTCCTAAAAACAGTAAAACACTGTCACATTTTTTTGGTTCTGCCACTTCCATCCATAAAAGTATATATGTTTAATAAAAATAAATAAATCTAATTGTTATCCTTTAATAAAACAAGATAAAAACAATAAATTTATAAGTAGGTTATATTATTACTCCATAATTATAAAGATCATGTTTGAGGTTCGTCAAAGATCTTGATTTTTGGATAATGTATAATGTTTAGAATTTTTTATCGTTTTAAAGGTATGAGTAAGATGGGAAATATAAGAAATATGTTGTACAGATAAATTTTTATTTTATTTTATTTACGTATTTTATATATAAAAAATGTAATAGAATGTTAAGTATTTATAATATTTTCATTTTAATTTTATAAATTTAAATAATAATTAATATATTTTTTTATTTGTATATAAAATATATTTCTAAAATTGAAAATTTCCTAAAAATTAATTCAAATAAAAAAAAATATTCAGTAAATATTCTTCCCAATATATCATAATCTTATTAGTGTGCCCAAGACTCTCATTTAGGGTAAGAAATCTTACTTTATTTCATCTTATTTAACAATATCCATTATCTCTAAATAAAAAAGTAGATATTAACGGTTTTTAGGTCTATAAATATATCTCTAAATCATCATTATAAGCAAGTGTTTCTAGTTGAAAGTCTCTCAATATCTTTAGTTAGAATAGAACAATGTCTAAAGGTAAAATAATTAAGTAAAAAATGCTGGTATACTGAAAATTTATATTTTCAAATCAAACTAAGAAAAAAAAAAGATTAGATAATATGTTCAATATAACAACAATTATTAGTATATTTTTATTTTAGTACAATAAAATAAAATATTATAATCTTAATACAAAATTTTTTAATTCTATTACTTTTTTTTGAACTCCTGATCAAGAATTTTCTAACATATTTATTAAAGGAAAATTATCGCTAATATACGATAAATATTGAAGGATCACTGAGAATTTTAAATTTACAAAGTCAAAATTAAAAGATAAAATATTCCTTCAAATTAATGGTATATGAACGTTAATTTTATTTTTCACAAACACATTTGACAATTACTAAATATCAAACATATATTCAATCACTCAAAATATTAACGGAGTTCAAAAAATTAACGAAATTAAAATTTTTATAGTTTTATAAAAACTATAATTTTATTTTATCGTATAAAAAGACAAAATATTTAAACTAACTATTTATCTTTATTGTATATTATTTAAAGGGTTAAATATGTTTTTGGTTTTTTAACTTTCAGTGAATTTTAGAATTAATCCATTTTGAAACTTTGAATCAATTTAGTCTTTCATCTTTCGAAATACGTGAATTTAGTCCTTTTAATCAAATTTTGTTAAGTTTATTTGACATTTCAAGCGTGTTTATTTGACTTAACATTAAAATAAAAATGTGACATAGAATGATATATATCAAACATATATTTCCACATAGGCGCTATCGCGTCTGTATGTACGCATTTTTTAAATATGAATGATAGTATGTTAATAGGTGATAATAGTATAATGTTATTAAGTTAATATATAAAATAAATTTATATTTATTAAAAATAATGTAAAATGAATAGAGAAATTAATTGTTGACGAATTAAAAAAAGAAAAAATAAGTAAAAATAATTATTAATTTTAAAAAGTTTAATAAATAATTATATTGTAAAGGGTAAAATTGGTATTATGAAATGTGGATACAAAAGAGGAAATCCTCTTTATATATTGTTATAGATAAACAACTCAAATACAATCCTAAAATTCGTACGAAACATCAAATAAACCTAACAAAATTTGATTAAAATGACTAAATTCACGTATTTCAAAAGATGAAAGACTAAATTTATCTAAAGTTTCAAAATAAACTAATTTCAAAATTTACTGAAAGTTGAAAGACAAAAAAACATATTTAACTGTTATTTAAATGCAGCAGATAAAATATGACAAAGGATATGTGAAAAGAAAAATGTGAGTAAAATAAAGGGAAAGAAAGTATCTGCAAAAGATGGGTCCATTTCAACAATCCACAATTACTAAGCTATGAAATCTCTAAATGGAGTAACTTTTTCCCTACCAACTTTCATATACATAACTCAGTGCTTAAAATGTTAGATTCAGAAAAACATAGAGTGGTCCTAAAAGATGAAACTCTTAAGGAACAGGTATCCATTAATGCACCCTTTATTTCAAGGGTGGCTCTGGATAGTGACAACACCTCTTTCAGTAAAGATAAAAGAAGAAAAGAGAAAAAGAAAGTGAAAATTTTTTCAGAGATTATTAGTCTTTAAATGAACTTAGTCATTATTTTAGCCAAACACAACTATAGGGTGGTTCAGGTTAGCTACTCAGTTCTACACAGCCTTTAACTCAAACCATAGCTTACAACAATGCAAAAGAAATTTGCAATACATGTTTTTTGGTCGGTCTCTAAACATGGAGTTAAGTGCATCACTCAATAAACAAAATCTTTACAAAAATTCTAATACCAATAAAAATATATTATGTGATACCAACCCCACAAACATGAAGAGAGTTTTTTTTTTTATATAAATAACTTTATTTAATTATATTTGTAAAATTCGCATTATTAAAATGTTTTTTTTTTTCATTGATGATGAATGTTTTTGAAACCTTTCATTGGGAATGTTCTAAGCACTAAAGTCTTAGTATGAGTTCTTAAAATCAAAGTAACTTGGTTCAAACGGAAAAAATAAAAAATAAAAAACTAGAATATAATTTGTTTCATATAATTGATATGTTGATAAAATGATTTAATATTATTATGAAATAAGAGTAAGATGAATTTTCTTTATGATGAAAATTGATATAGAAATGAAGGAAAGAATCATTTGAGTATTAGAAATATGAAGGAACATGTTTTAAATTGTTCCCTTTATTAGCTTATATGTGCGTATAGCAATTTATATTTAAGCACAACAAATATTAAAAATTAAATAATAATTATCTGCACGAAAAATATACAAGAGTGTTTTTAAAAATTAATAAGTTATTTAATCCTATTTATTATAACCAAAACATAAGATCACGGGTTGTTTACTATTCTTATGAGACTAAGTTGTCTGAGTCTTAAGAATATATTTGTGTAATATATACTAAATTGCGACAAATTAATTCTCATTTATATTTGATGAAATTAAACATGTGATGTTTTAATAAAAATATGATTAAATTTGTTTTTGGTCCCTTAACTTTTAATGAATTTTGGAATTTGTCTGTTTCAAAATTTTGAACTAATTTAGTCTTTCATCTCTCAAAATACGTGAATTTAATCATTTTAATTAAATTTAGTAAGTTTATTTGATATTCAGTACACATTTCAAGATTTCAAGATTGTATTTGAGTTGTTTAAACTGTTTGACACATTTTCACTTTAATGTTAAGTCAAATACTATTATGAAACACACTTGAAATGTCAAATAAACTTAACAAAATTTGATTTAAAAGACTAAATTCACGTATTTCGATAGATGAATGACTAAATTGATCCAAAGTTTCAAAATGGACTAATTTTAAAATTCACTGAAAATTAAGGGATCAAAAACATATTTAACCCATAAAAATAAAAGAAAAAAAGTATTCATTCGTAAGCATATTAGGTTAGGTTGGATTGTGTTTATTTTGAACTCAAGAATTGATTGTATAGTAAAAGAAGAAACCAATAAAACACAGCACAAATGACAGTCCAATTCCCAACTTTGGCTGGAAAAATAAAATCTAATTCAGTAAAGTATTGGTCTGAGAGTATGGAATATAATATATTAAGATACCAAATTCTTGGAAGGGATGAACCAAGATTTCTTGGTTTTCAAGGAATTGAATATATAATTAAAGGTTACACCAAGGGATGGTTCATAATTCATTGTTTTAAGTATTTAGATTTTGTTTTAAATTGTGAAGCACGCCATTGAGTATAAATAGAAATATTATGAGTTTTTAATACAAATTTAATTGAGATAGTGTATGAAGTATTTGCAATGATATTGAGGATATGAATTGAGTGACTCTGGTTATGTACAGTTGGGATAGCAGATATTTGCAAATAAATGAGGGTTTACTAAGGGATGTAATACATGGGATTTGGAAGCTTGAAGGATCGAACAGATAGTGAAGAACCTAATAAATCGCTCCACTGGTCACCAGAGTTTCCGAGAATCCTGTATCCATCTTTCTCCATCTCACTCCTCTTCTCTGATTTGTAGACTACAGCTCGTTTCCCTTGATCTTCTGACCTTCTGAACATTGCAAAATAACAGATTCAAAATTCACCATCAAATAAAAGTGGCATAGCTTCAGAGTGCAAAATCAAAGCACCATCATCCTAAAAGTGTACACGATTACATGTACAATGAAAACTTCTTAGGTAGAAGCTCTTACCTTGCAGATATAACACAGAACAGAAGTTGCAGAAAAGAAACAGTGAAAGCAAGGGGGTGAATTGACTTAGGAACAATAAGTCAAAATTAATGACATAATATGATGATAGCAGAAAAGATGTTAGGTTCTTTGAATATAAACACCCGTAAAAGAAATAGGACTACAACCAGGTATTCCTTTGTATAATTGACTATTGCCACTGCCAAGATATGAAGAACAAAACTCCAGAATACGTGCGGACTATGATGTAATTATTCGTGGTAATAGACAACCATCAAGTACATCATCACCTTGTTGTGTGCCCCTATAAACTGTCTACATTATATAGAATCATGATGGTGTTTGGGGCATCTAATCTCCATTTCCAATCGTTTGTTAGGAGTGTAAATTAATCGAATCCTATGATTAAGATTTTTAATTAAGATATAGTCATCCAACCTGCTCTATATAGAGGTTCAAAATTTATCCATCAAAATTGAGTAAATCAGTCCACTTTAACAACAAAGAGGTTGAAGTCTGGAATTGTTGAAATTAGTTGCTTAAAAAGAAATAAATTATGAAAGGAAATAAGGGTGTAATGCGTTAAATTATTCTTGTGTTCGTATTTCTTCATTTCACAATAGCAAGTTAATTTATTAACTACATCAGTGAATACCTAATCCAAAAAATCTACATGAAGGCAAACCTTACAGAATTTACAGATACAACAAAGAACATACATTAAAGGCATATGATTCAAATAAAAAGGAAAATAAGGAGCGTATATCATGAAATGCTGAAGAGAAAAAGAAGCACTAGACTTGCCACATTTGTGCACATTCCCTTTATAAAAAGCATAATATATGAAACAGTTTCAAAACTTATAATGCTTTCTCAGAGATAACATTTGTATTGTCAGCACCCGGGCCCAAAAATATAATATGTACGAAAACACAAATAGAAGAGAAAAATGTAGATAATATGGCTAGGAGACAAATTGTTTTACTTAAAACGACAGAGACTGTCAATTAATTATAAATTTTAACATTGATAAGATATTAAGAAGACAAACATATCATCATCTAACTCAAAAACAATAACAATTCAATAGTTTTCTGTAATGTCATCTAACAGCAGCATCTAGTCATTAACAAGATATGCCAATATTGATGCTGACATGATATTCGCTTGGATTTTATATGGAGTACTAAAATGAACTCAAGAAACCAAAAACAATGCCAACTGGAGAAACACTAGGTATATTGAAACCAGGGAGAGCAATGACAAGGAAGGAGCATGGAATCTTGTCATTTACTGCAGCATAAAATAACAACTACCAAAGTCTTCTTTCACTAGCTTAGGAGTTGGGTTCAACTTCACGGACTAGACAAGTATAACACTGTTGAGCTTTGTCAACACATATCTAACAAGGGGCATGTCATTTGAAAATAAGAATCCAGGTTATTAGGAAATTCTATATGACCTTATCATGTGCTCTAGTGATTCCTAAAATTCTTCTATGGTAGAACCGTTGAAGTACTTCGACTGTAGGTTGCTAATGAGCAAATATCATTTTATAAAACTAAATTATGTTCATCCATCGCCATTAACTAGGCAGGCAGCTTAAAATCTATATGCAAGCACAATATAAAGTTTATAAGATTGCTAATAAGGTTTTTCCTCCATTTGGCCTTCTCTACAACTATGCACCGCTGTCTTGCATTAATTATCTTTATGCTTAGAGGAACCTTTTAGTCATGATGACACATTGATGAGATACCTCAGGTCTTCTAAATTTCGACCACCCCGCTTGAATGAAAGATCCAAGATATTTAAAACAGAAAGGATTGCAGAACATACTCAGAGAATCTTTCCGCATTTAATTAATGTAGTTAATAAACATACATCATTTGCTGTCCTAAAGCTAGCAAATATGTTTTGGGAATTACCTTAATATGAGCTGGTCCCATTCCTTAAACCCAGCATTGACCAAATTATCAACAGTAACACTCCTGTGTCTTTCACTCCGTCCAGTCAGCAGAATAACCTTGAATCCCAGACTCAGAACACCTTCATAGAGCTTTAAACTGGGTTCTATGGCTGGAGCTCCACCGGTCTCCACCCAATCGTCAAACTTGTCATGGTCAAAAACCTCAAGCCTACAAGCACATTAAAACACGAGAAATTTTATTTGAACGAGAAATGTGAAGCATTTTGTACAACTAAGAGAGAGAAAGAGTGAAAAGCAGAGAAACATGATATGAAACAAATAATGTAATGGAGATAGACAAAAAAAGAAAGTTGCACAAATTGTTGTATGAATTATTATACGTGTATCACATCTCTTCGAACAAACATAAGGCGAAATACCAAATGTGAACAAGGTAAATGCAGAAGAATACTAGAGGCGTTTTGGTCCTTACACTACCACTTACTTTCATGACAACTAGTTCTGAAATTAGAACTTAATTAAAATTTGGAAAATTCTTTCAGATACTAAAATATGTAGCACAGATACTAACAGGGACACGACACAGACATTTGGGTAGTCACTAAAAATGTAGGATACAAGAACACGGATCTATATATTAGATCACCATGTATTACATACTGAAAATCATCTATAAACAAGATTAGTCAAATATAATGAACTAAGCACGTTGTTAGCTAATACAAAAATAAATTTAATTTATCTGTCTAATATTCCAAAGACAAAAAGTGATAATCATATTAGATTTGTTTCTTATTTTTACTTATATAATAAATTTATAAATTTATGGATATTTAGAAAATAATTGTATTTGAAATTATTATCGTTGTATCGGAGTTATATAAAAATTATGTGGAGACAAAAAATTGGCTTTCAAATGCCGTACGTGTGTGGGACACAAGGAAACACCATTTATATCTATGAGGTGTGTCCGAGCTTCATATAACAAGTGGTTAAATCCAAAGACAAAAATTGGCAATGGTTTTTTTAATAACAGAACTGAAGTGATAAACTTTACTTTCAAGGACATTTTTCAATTTTAGCACAATCAAATATCTAAGATATGGTAAATTACACTTTTCAAGTGTTTACCCAACAACAAACTTAGTATTAAGTCTATTATCAGAAACACTCTCAACAACAAAAAAGATTAAAAAAAAAGAAGGAAAACCACAAATTAAAATTGACATTTATGCATAAACATAAGCTAATAAACAAATTCTAATCACCTTGAAATTTTTTCTTATTTAAAAAATAAAAGGTTAATATTAACAAAGAAGTTTATCCAAACTGAGATCATATCCATTATATCCGGTTTACCTACTTTTTTTTTTTTACTCTGGAGTAAAACGAAATCAAAATGCAGAACCATTACCCATATCCATGTGCGGAATAATAGGGGAGATTGGAGAGCAAGGTCTCATCAATGTCGAAAATCCACGCGTCTTTGCCATCGTCACTGAGTTTCACACTCTTGGCATACTCCTCCGCCTCCTTGGACACCATCTCCAGATCCACCAAGTACCCTTTCCCCGTCATGTACTCCTTGACGAACTCCGCGCACTCCTTCGGCACCGTCTTCCACTCGCCCAGGTTGTTCGCCTCCCCAGCCACGCGCCACGCGCCACATCGCAGGAGTACCTCCTCCTCCACTTCCGCCACCCCCGCGTGCTCCACTATCAGCGGCCGCGGAAACACGCGGTGCTGGTGTGCACTCGGAGAATCGGAATCGGAGACCGAAAACAAGAAGAGAGAAAATAGGAAGAGAAACCGAAGCAGAACGGAAAACTTAATTGGAATCGCCATGGCAGAGAAATTTTGTATGGAAGATGAAAGAAAAAGAATGAGAAAACGAAAGGGAGAAAAAAACAAAGAAGGAAAATGGAGCGGAAAAAAAACGTGAAGAAGCATATACATGTTTATATGCGTGAGAGGAACAGTAACGTGTGCAGAGAAACTTAACGACGTGACGTGAGAGGTTTTTCATTGGGTTGGAAAGTGACGGAGTTTTGGAATATTCCGTCAATTTGGGACCAAGAAAACGTGAATGGGTTGGTGAGTTAGGGGTTGGACGGTGGACCGAGGTAGACACGGAAAAAGTTAGATGACGTGGTCTTACGTGGGACCCACCTCTAAAATATAAGATTAGGTAAATATCCATTTGTTATTTCTTATTTAATATTAAATTTTAACTATAATTAATCGTATAGTATCCAGTTTGGGGCTATTATATCAAATAGGTACCCGGTTTTAAAAAAAATGTCAATTGCATCCCAACTTTTAAAAATTGCTTCAATTAGGTCTCTTTCAGACAGAGTTGACTAACGTGCCACATGTCAATCTTGGTTTTTTTGATTTTTTTTTAATTTTAATTTTTTTTTTAATTTTAATTTTTAAAAAAAATAGAAAAAAATGCTACATGTCAAGTCCCTGTGTGTGACACGTGGCATTGTAATGCCACGTGTCAGTGTCACTATAGATATCATTGTGTTGATTTCGATTTAGTCCCCATATATGTCTTTTGTTTCAATTTAGTACCTAAGTATGTGTATCTAATTCAATTTTGTCCCAATTTTTTTTTAATAATTAAAATATTTTTGTAATCCAACTTTTATAAGATTAAAATTAATTAAGTATAAATATTTTTACAAAATTAAGTACTAATATTTATAATGTTTCTCTCAATTTCAGACCAAATTTATTATTTGTATAAATGTTATACTAATATTTATTATTAAAAATGACTTTTTAACATATTACTTTATTAATTATTTTTTTATTAAGTACTCAGGTTTTGTTAATTTTTATTTTTTTTTTCAAAATATAATAATATTGTCTCTTACTAATTTTAAATCAAAATTTTTATTGGTATGAATGTTATACTATTTTTTTTATTAAAAATGATTTAATAAAATGACTTTTACCACTAAATTTTAATATAAATATAAAATATTTAATTTTTGTAAAACTTTTATACTTAATTACTTTTAATTTTATAAAAAAATATTTTAATTATTAAAAATTATTAGGTCAAAATTGAATCAAATACACATAAGTAGGTACTAAATTGAAACGAAAAAACATAAATGGGGACTAAATTGAAATTAACACAATGACATCTAATAGTGACACTGACACATGGCATTACAATGCCACGTGACACTAACAATGCCATGTGGCACACACAGGGACTTGACACGTGGCATTTTTAATTTTTTTTAAAAACAAAATTAAAAAAAAAAACACAGATTGACACATGGCACGTTGACTAACGGCGTTAGTCAACTCTGTCTGAAAGGGACCTAATTGAAGCAATTTTCAAAAGTTGGGATGCAATTGACACTTTTTTAAAACCGGGTACCTATTTGACACACTAGCCCCAAACT
>Ga0214542_1006030_pt1 | contig 22488 bp, 8 predicted proteins | sample CNSS1metaG_FD_160096 | JGI IMG/M metagenome (GOLD analysis project Ga0214542, IMG submission 160096) | Root nodule microbial communities from cowpea collected in UCLA plant growth center, Los Angeles, California, USA - CNSS1 | ecosystem: Host-associated > Plants > Roots > Nodule | place: USA...
CCCTTTTGGCTTCGGACTTTTCTTGAACCGAGGCATAAAAGTTGCCTGGAATTGCAAAAATGCCACCGCGCTGTTATATGCTTCGGTTCCTTACCAACCGAGACCTATAAGGCGAGGTAAAAATGCAATTTTGTACTAGTGTATATTGACAAGTTAACAAAGTACACTTACATGGTAATATAAGGGACAAAATATATTTCCTTCCCCTATTGAAAGCATTTGGTGATGTATGCTTGAATGTCATCAAACTTATTCCCCTGTTGAAATCATTTTAAATAGGGTGAGCTTAACATAATACAAGTACAATACACAATAATAAATAATCATTCAATATTCCAACCACTTCTAACAACCCCAAGCCTCACACCCCAATCTTCATCACTTCCTCTGGATGCCTCTTGGTTCTACATCCTTTGATGAATACATTGATCGATCTTTGCTGCCACGAGTGTCTACTCGCCCCTCCGACTACAGGCCACCACCTAATAGTCCACACGCGGGAATAAATTGTCATGACCACAATCCGTGACACCAAGTGGAGTTTCCCAAAACGAATCACAGTCCGTATTTGTCCCCCAAACTACCAAACTCAATCAGTTACACTAAAGAAGGCAATCTTTTGGAACCTCGTTGTACGAGCCACGATCTCGCACACTCCACTGGACTTTCAAAACCACCATGCTACAACTCGAGTGACCACGTGTTACCCCAATACAAGTTACACTCGTAACTGGGTCCCTAACAAAGCATCACATCAAGACATCCATCCAACATTGTGTAGAATCCCTCGCGTAATCCATCGTTGTGTAGAATGGACTTTTGATATGAAGATGGATATTGATACTATGACCAATAACTCTCAATGTTTCCTTGCATTGACTTTTTATTTTATTAGAAATTGTAGTTACTATATTTGTCATGAATGGACTTTTGGTATGGAGATGGATAATGATGCCTATACCAAATAACTCTCCATGTCTCCATACAATGACCTTTTATTTTAAGTTTTGATGTTTATTGGCAATTGTAGTTGTTGATCTTAAATGTGGACAATTTCAAGTTATCATATGAAGTAGAATAATTTTTCTATGTATATGAGCTTGCAAATATTTGACCAAATACAAGCTGCAAGTTTTGCATCAGAAAATTCATAATCAATGAATTGAAGTAGTAAAATTCTTAGTTTTTATTTCAATATTAAGAATTTATATAAATATTATAATTAATCTTTAATATTAATAATATTATATTTCATATCGTTTAACTTTTTCTATATTTATGTATTAAATTAAATAGTTATTTTATTTTTAAAAATATAAATTTAATATTAAAATTAGATTTATAAAAAAAGTTAATTTAGAAATAAAAATATGAATTTAGAAATAGATTTGGATTAAAATTGGATTCAAATGCGTGGATCAAGATTTATAACTTAATCCAAATATTTGGATCTAAATTTAAAAAAAATCTAAACTCAGTTAAAAAAAAATATGAATTTATTATTTGATCCAATTTTCTGAATTTGATATTCCAAAATATGACCCATGATCATCGTCATATGCTACACTCCAAGTTACATATCACTAATTTAAGAGTCGTTTTTTAAATTTCTCAAGCGCCATTGGTCAAGTATAAAATGAAGAAGAAAGCCTAATTTATATTTATGCACTCATAAGTGACCTAGGATTACACATTTAATAAACTAACTAAATAACTATATTATATTATTTTCTATTTAAAAGATTACATAAGGTTACGCTAGAAGAAAGACTAAATATATTTAGATACCTAGATAGTTACTGAATGAAATGATTGAAAAAATTGTTTCTTTTGTCCAACCTTATAATATCTTATCTATCATTAATAGGGTTTTTTAGCTTTGAATATACATTATAAAAATATATGTAATTCACAAAGTCTTTCTAAAACTTTTAAATCTTTACCTTATAAATTATTAAAATCTAATGTCCAAGTCTTTTAAATCTTTCTTACACGTGACTGTTATGTTTGATTATTTTGCAATACTTTTCCTACAAAATATTGACTATGTGCGTTGTGTATCAATTTCTGCGTACCAAATAAACTTTTTGCCTATAAAATCTCACATTCCTCTTTTCTCTTCTACAAGGAATCTACAAGTTCTTACCTGTTAGTGTACTTAGGGTGGTCCGATTCCATGGCTAGGGCACATGCTATATCTTCTAACATCTGTTCAGTCACAAGTGGTACCTATATTCACTATGTTCTACTTTGGTCCGTTTTTCATTTCAAAGTTATTTGTCGAGTAATATATGGAAGCATGGTAATTGTAGGTGATTTTTGGGGCACAAAACTCTCCTTCAAGAGCATTTACTGTGCAAGTATGTCTCGTCGGTTATACCCTGTTCCTTCAATTAACCTTTATTGTTATTTGAATAGCTTTCGGAGTATCTCACTCTTAACATCCTTTTGTTCATCAATCACCTTCAACTATCATCCTTCACTCCATAGTATAATTTAGACTATCAAAATGGGTCAGATATGCATGGGTCAATCTGGTCCACCAAGGGTTTCAATTGAGTTGGATTGAAATTTTTTTTTTACAAATTTTAGTATGTGTTAATTTTTTACCAGATCTACCAAAAATTCAGTTCACTCGGGTTGAACTCGTGATGAATTGAGTTGGCTCACCAACTCACCTGCAGATAAAGGGTCACACAATTTTTTTTTTTTTTTGTATTTAGGTTAGGTTGAGCTCTTTTTCTTTTAGCCAACATATTGAGTTGATAAATGCAAACCTATTATTTTTGTGATTTTGGTTTGTATTTGAAGTTGAACATTATTTTGGATTGTATTAAAGTTTATCACAATTCTAATTTACCTTTTTTTTTTGGATTGAAGAATTTTTTTTTAATTAAGTGAGTCAATGAGCCAATCCATTAACCCACCAACTCGTAATGGGTCCGGCCGAGCCGAGTTGGATGGTCCGTTTTGACAGCTCTAATACGATATATATATATATATATATATATATATATATATATATTATTTATAAATATTTATGTTAGTATTAACTTAACGAATGCTAAATAAAATAAATAATTTTAGAGTTGAAACTTTGGGGATGCTAAGTTTATTTGTTTTTGTTTCTCTTCATAGTTAGTGTCTCTCAGTGGCAAATTTTCAATATTTTGGATGCTAAAATTTTGGTTGAATTACTCTTTTGATTTCTATTTTCATTCAATAATGCCAAATTGATCATCCAGTTTTTTAGTTTTAATTTGATCCTGACTTTTGAAAAATTATTGTAATTTGGTCCTTTTTCGTTAAATTTTTAGATTTGGATCACAATTTTTACATCAAAATTAAAATTATGAATAAGATCGTTTGGTTTGTTAACATCTTCACAATTTCAATTTTGATGAAAAAATATTTTATATGTTTCAGAAAATTTAACAAAAATAATCAAATTTCATTAATTTTTAAAATATTGAAATCAAATTGAAAAACTATAAAACTTAGAGGACAAATTTGATATGTATAAATGAAAATAAAAATCAAAAGAGTGATCTCAAAATTTTTTATATAAATTAGTAAAAATATTGTATTTACTTTCTTTATAATAATAAAAATAATAAAATTATTATTATTGTTATTATTATAATTATAATTATAAAATTAAATATAAATAATTTTTATAATTTTACTCTAGTTAATTTTTATTTATTATAATTAAGTTTAAAAAATAATCAAATAAAAAAATAGTTAAATTAAACAAATAATCACTTAAAAAATAATATTAATAAAATAATTACTTTAATTTAAAAAAATATTTAAATATTTAAAAAAAGAGAATTTTTTTCTTTATAGATATTGATGTATAATTTTTTTTAACAATATTAAATATATAAAATATATTAAAACTATTAAATTTGAAAAAAATATTTGAAATTATATAAATATAAAATAGTTTGGGAAACATGAACCCTTCTGTCACAATAAAAATCTGTTGGTGTCTGCATGAACTTAAATAAATATAAATATTAAAAAACGAATTTAGTATATAAATATTAGCATAAACTAATTTATTTTAGTTTCTTCATATTAAAAGGTTCTTAAACAACACTAACATATATCCACGCCGCATATGAATTCAGATATAACGATGATAAATATTTTATAATTTTCTTCTCTCACTTTTTATATATGTCTCATCAAATTCAGTTACATTTATAAATATTACTACATATATTTTCATCAACACTCGTCTCTTTCGCTCGCTCACATTTATAAATATTACTACTTATCTTTTTCATTCATATACATCTCATTCATCTTATTTTGTCCCACGTCTTCTTAATCTACAATATGTTTCTTGTCTCCTTGATTCGTATTTATCTCTTCATTCACATTAATTTTTTCATTTACACTCTTCTATCTAATTAATTATTATTACTATTTTAATTAAAAAATTAATTTTAAAATAATTATAAATTAATGGCGATTAAGCCAACATTGATGTCGGTCTTCAAAAGCTAACGGATTAACCTCTATGATTTTAGTGTCGTATATACATCCGGTGTAAAAAGTAACGGTAGTATATATTTAGCAAAATGATAAAAGTTAATCTCTTGGATTAATCTTATTTTATTATATATTTTACTAACCATCTCTATTGAATAAGTTAGTTGAACAAGTAGGTTGATGTCGTTTTATTTTATTTATAATAATAATAAATAATAATAATAATAATAATATCTTTACTTTAAAAGTTTATACAAATTAATAAATAAATTCTTATGAATGTATAAGTATACATTTAAGTTATTTATTTGTTAAACCTCTTTTTTCAAAATTAAAATTAACAGTTAAATATGTTAATTGCAAAACTAAAACTTTTCAGCGTCTAAGCGTAAGTAGGAGTGATACGGACCCGTGATGCTAAATTATTGTTTTCAAAATAAAAATTCATTCATTTTTTAAAAGAAATATAATGTCTTTCTTTTTCTGAATAGATAAAATGAACATTTTCAAAATTGTTAAAGGCATTTGTGGATAAGTTTATTTTTACAAATATTTAGGAGAATAGAATAAGACGAAAGATGAAATAAACTTTTGCATAATTTTTATATGAATTAAAAATTCGTTTTAAAGAAATAAAAGCATGAAACAAATTTTATAAATTACCTTAATATAAAGTAATTTTAGTTTAGAAAAAAAATACTATTTATATTTTCTTTCTTTTTCATTATTTTAATATATATATATATATATATATATAAATATTTTTTTTTTGAAAACTTAATTGTGAGTTTAAATTTTTAGATAAATATTAGAAAATTAAGTATCTTATAAGGATAAAAATCGATAAAACTTTAAAAATTTTGGGTTGAATGTAATATTATTGTTTAAATCAATTGTAATTAGATCTTTTTATAATTGAGTCTTGCCGATGAATTCTCCTTAAAAAAGACCTATCAATATCTTTAACCTTAATATCTGGTATCTCAAGATCAATAATTATATATCTTTTTATAAAACTATTATTAAAAGAAAAAAATACAAAAAAGAATATAGTTACACGTCAAACAAATATCAAGTTTGAAAATCAATTAAAGTAGTTTTTATAAATATTGTACATTATTAATACATTTTTTTGTATGTGACTATTGAATTTGACTTTCTTTTAAAACCAAAATCTTGTCATATTATTTTTTTAAGGTTTTCTCCGAGAAGAACTACAGTTTTTTTACCACGATTTTTCTTATTTCAAATTTCAAATTTATCATTTTCTCAATTCATCATCTTGCCATGATTTAGTTTCAATACTTTTAAATATACCTTTCTGTTGTGCTTGCTATAACTTTGAACACTTGGTACATTAGGTTCTGGTGGATCAAAAGCTTCTCAGCAGAAAATAAAAAATCAAATACAATATAATCCTTTGAGGTTTCCACAATCACCTTTTAATCACCATTACAAAAGTATTGAAAGAGGAGCAAGAAATGAAGAAAGCAATACAAATTATGCTGTGAAAGCCGTCACTGTGCCATCTTCTGAGTCAGAATCTGAAGCTTCCAACTCCAAAAGCATTGTGGAGTCTGTCAAAGATTTCATGGTCGTTTTGTACCAATTTATTTACCCTTACACCGTGTATGCTCGAGTAAGTGCAAACTTTTCCATATCTCTCATAATTAATATTCAAAAGTTATGGTCAATACTGATCTTGTGTTTTTAAATTAACTTAATCTGTATTTTACAGACATCAGCTGCAATTTCCGCGTCTCTCATTGCAGTAGAAAAACTATCAGATATATCTCCATTGTTTTTTATTGGTTTGTTACAGGTGACACTCCAAATATGTTGTTCTTTTATATAGACAATTCAAAACTACCCTTTAACCTCGCATTCTTTTGAGTTGTTTCAGGCTGTGCTACCTCACTTGTTCATAGATCTTTACGTTAATGGAGTTAATCAATTGTTTGACTTTGAAATAGATAAGGTATGAAACTTACTATGAATAAAACACAGGTTAACACAAGAACATCACGCGTACAAGAATTTGAACAATTTATATAAATTTAACTACCAAACTGCTCCTACCCTTTAGAGTTTCTTTCTTGTAAACAAAAAAGACCCTTTCTAGTTTTGAATTCGAAGTCTTCCTCATTATTGTATCCTTTGATAGAATGGTGAAAGCATGTAACATTTTATAGTTTACAAACCGTTTCGATGATTCCTATAACTAATCTATGTTACATGTTTTATTGCAGATAAACAAGCCACATCTTCCATTGGCGTCTGGGAAATTATCCTTCACAAATGGTGCCTTTATTATTGCCTCATCTGCAATCTTGGTGCAATATAGATTCTTCCCATTTCAGAATGAATGATTTTAAGATGAGATTCATAGAGAAAGAAGAGTTATTGTTTTATTCTGTTTTACAGGGTTTAGGGCTTAACTTGATGATAGGTTCTCCACCATTGATTTGGAACTGTGTGTTGTGCTTTGTATTAATCACTTGCTATTCAGTGAATGTGAGTTCTTTCCAATTGCATTGAAACTGTGTATTATGTTCTAAGGTATAAGTATTGGTGCACTCAGTATTCTTATATATATTTATATTCTGCAGTTGCCTTTCTTACGATGGAAGCAATATCCGGTGGTGGCAGGATTATTCACGACTATTAGTTGGACATTGTTATTTCCAATTTCATACTTCCTTCATATGCAGGTTCTTTCCTATCACTAATCTTTTCCTGTTATAGATCTTAGTTTTGAATAACCATGTTTCAACTTGTATAATAATAACAAATCTTCAACCCAAGATTTTTGGGTTAGTTTCATTTGATACACAATCAACCATTTGAATCCACCAATCAGAAATGGATTTATTAAATTACTAATTGTTTGTAACAAATGTTCAGACGTTTGTGTTGAAGAGGCCACTTGTGTTTACAAGATCATTCATTGTTTCTCTGTTGTTCTTGAGTTTCTACTCTGCTGGTATAGCATTAGCCAAGGTAAGTAAGTGTCTTTATTTTCTCAGGACATGTATTCATTTTCCAACATCAAGATTTTGGTCGAATAATGTAAAACCTTGTATTGGATTTGTGTAGGATATACCTGATGTAGAAGGAGATACAAAACATGGCATTGATTCTTTCGCAGCACGTTTAGGCCAGAAAAAAGTGTGTTTCTTAAATTTAATACTTTCTTTTGGTTAAGCCCTTTTTGTATAACATTTGATTGATTCTAAATCTTTGATAGGTATTTTGGATTTGTGTTTTCCTTCTTGAAATGGCATTTGGAATTGCCTTCTTGGCAGGAGCGTCATCTTCGTCTCCCTTTTGGATTAAATTTGTCACGGTAACATATGTTTATATGTATATAGGTTGTAATTTTATTAGGTATGCAGAATTTATTTGTTTTTTTTCCTCAGAATGGAGTTCGATTTTTTTTTTTTGAGTATATATTTTTTTAAGGTTCAACAAACATCCCTTATATTTAATGTTTCTTGCTTATGATATATGCCATGTATCTATTTTAAATAAAGAAAGATTTCACTAGAATAGTTATCTTTACTGTATAGATTATTCCAACATTTTAATCTCGACAAATGTTAAAATAAGCAATATTTTAGTACAAACATAAGTTTATTGTTTTTTACACATCATTATAAATGAACATAAAGTTATTTAAACTTTTGAACAAAATTTAAAATTTAATTTGTTCTATGTTTTAGGGTGTAGGAAATGTTGTTCTTGGTTCAATTCTCTGGAACCGGACCAAATATATAGATGTGACAAGTGCTGCTTCCACTAAATCCTTCTATTCATTTATCTGGAAGGTAAATCTTCTCTTAAACACTGTTTACCATTTAAGTAGTTCAACATCCAACAGTTATCTAATTAATTTTCCAATTGTTTCCGGAAACATGCCGAGTTGATTTCTATTGATTTCAATTTTTAAAACAATAATTTTTATGGTTAAAATGATGTGATTAGTGATATATCAAACTAATCTCATATTTTAGCTAAAAATTCAATATAATTTAAAGGTTGGAACAAACCAGCACGTGAATTATTGTCAGTTTATCTATATATATTATTTGGAGATTTTTTTACTAAATTATTTTATTATTAAAAGTGGAACATGATAACGTTGTACTTATGTGTTTGTTTTTGCAGTTGATGATGGTGGCACACCTTCTCCTGCCTTTAATTAGATAAGGGGTGTCACTGAAGATTAAAACAACATTTGCACCACATGCGCAACAGAATAACCTACACCCTTTGTATCACTAAGTTTGTTTTTTTTTTTAACTGTGTGATGATTTTCAGTATCTATATCGAGCTTTATCTCTATAGACACATGTTTCATTATAGGAATAAGAAAATAGAAGCAACTTGTTATGCTAAGATTACCCTAAAGAATGAGTGCTAGTAAGTGAGTTTTTTTTTTTTTTCTCTGTTGCAAAGTGTTCATTTATAAATACACAATATAAAATCATCTCCCTAAAATATGAATCACAGAAAGCAGAAGTCTTATTAAAGCCCAAGTTTTAATAAAAACTCTTAAGAAGTTTGTGACTGAATAAGAGTTTAATCGATAGGATTAGTCATGTGAGAAGGTTTGCTTATAAGAGAATGCTATGAAAATACACAAAAAGAACAAAAAGACTGAAACAACAGGAGAAAAGAACAATAATCAATTTAAACTCAGTAACATCAAACTTCTAAAGGAAGGAAACTTCATAAGGACAGCATGAATACTATTATGAAACATTACACATGCTTTACAAAAGCAACATTATTCATTTATAAAATGTAAAATCAAACACAAACGAATTAGCAATGAAATAATTACGAAATTAGCAATGAAAACACCAACTAGGCACAAAATTACAAACTAAACTAAGAATACATGGATTTGCAATGAATTACTTATAAAAATTAGAGATCAAAATGCAATTGGCAATGGATTCAAAAAAAATTACTAATGTAAGTTATCACACAAAATCAACTCATCTCGTACATTTTATGGATTAATCTTGCTTTGTTGATAAATAATGAAAGTTTAACTTGAATTAGTTTACTTATAGATTAAGAAATCTGAAATGTTTTATCTCTTTATGATTTACAAAATAAAAACAAGAATATCTAAACTTTCTATAAAATGTGTATTCACCAAGTGATTTTAATGAGAAAAGAGGATTGTGGGAAGAAATAATAGCGTGTAAGGAGGAAGAGGGAGGCAATATGGGGAATTTGTAAAGAAACATTGGATTGACTACAAGGTGTCATGGAATGGATTATTACGGTAAAAGAGAAACTAAAAAATGAAACATGACCTAAAAATATGGAGTAAGGAGGTTTTTCGAGACATAACTAGGGGAAAACAACGATTAATTGCTAGAATTAGGGAGTTGGACAAAAAAGACGATGATAGTGAAATAAATGATGCACAAAGGGAGGAGGAGATTCGTTACTTTGCCTAGAATCCATAGCAAGACAAAAGTCTAGAGTTAATTAATTGGTTGGCCTCAGGTGATATGAACACTAAATTTTTCTATCTAACAACTGATTGGAGAAAGGAAAACAATATGTTCAAAGGGATGAGGATACATGGAGAGTGGTGTGAGGATCAGAAAATAGTTAACGAAGGTGTCAAGGCATATTATGAGGATGGACTAAAGGAGAAAAAAAAAGGGTTCAATCTAAAGTTAGGAAATGTTGATTTTAGGTCAATTTCACTAGAATACAATGACAGACTAACAAAGATATTTTCAGAAGATGAAATTAGGAAGGTAGTATGGGATTGTGAAAGCAATAAAAACCTCCGTCGAGATGGCTTTAATTTTAGTTTTATTAAGAAGTTTTAGGGTACTATTAAAAGGGATATAATGCAGGCAATTAATAACTTTTATAACACAGGTAGGTGGTCTAAAGGATGTAATGTCTCATCATTCATAGCTCTTGTACCGAAATGAATAAACTTCAAGAATTAGATCAATACATACCTATATAACTAGTTGGCTACATTTATAAGATAATATCCAAATTTTTATCCTAGAGGGAAGAGGGATGCTTAATACTGTTACAGTTGCTAATGAAACCATTGATGAGATCAAGAAAAAAAAAACCAAGTATATCATAGTTAAGGTGGATTATGTGAAAGCATATGACTCAATTAGGTGGAATTTCCTATTATATGATGGAAATATTAGGTTTTTTCACAAGATGGATTAACCGGATAAAGGAGTGCCTAGAATCTTCCACAATTTCAGTTTTGGTTAATGGCATCCTAACACACGAGTTCAACCCTACATAGGGTTTTAGACAAGGTGATCCTCTAGCTTCGTTTTCGTACCTCAAAACAGTTGAGGGTCTAGATGGTATGGTTAGGCAAGTAGTAAAGAAAAAGTTTCTAGAAGGGATAAAAGTAGGGGCCAAAGAGATTGAGGTTAATATGTTAAAATTTGAATATGGCACAATATTTTCGTGTGAAGAAAACATACAAAATATTTTGATCATAAAGAGCATTCTTAGATGTTTTGAGTTAGCCGATGAACTTAAAAAGTTAATTTCATTAAAAGTAAAATTGGGCTAGGAGTAGAGGAAGGCATTATACAAATATATTCAAAAATGTTGAATTGTAATGTTATGCATTTACCATTCATTTATTTAGGTATGCCGATTGGTGGCATCCCTAAGAGATTCGAATTGTGGAGAGTGGTAATTGAAAACATAAGAAAAAGAATGGAATGTGTCAAGACTGTGTGGAATCAATGTAACAAATAGATATAGGTATTAATAATGTTCAACATTTTAAAGAAAAGCAACATTTCCAACAATTTTATCTCACAAAGTTAAATGGTAAACAAAATGGTGTTTTAAAATGTATGTGGATGACAATAGTTTGGATAATTTGGAATCATAAAAACAATATTATCTTTCGATATGAAATGGCATATGCTAAAGAGACATTTACAATGGCATAACTAAAAACATGAGGGTGGATTATTAATAAGTATTCAAAATTATCATTTACATACTCAGATTGGTGTTTGAGCCTTGCCACATGCTTAAAATATTTTTGAAAATAAAATGGCTTCAATACTAGGAAACAAGGGTATACACAAAAAGGGTCAAATTGGTGTAGGGATATAATCACAAGGAAAGTGAAGAAGGAAGACAAATAGTGAGAGAAACTAAATAGGCAATGAGCTTAACAAAAAGTGGAGGTAAGGTAGGGGTAATATTCTATGACGGCTAAACAAATGTTTTGAAACACATAAATAGCTCATTGGAAGGTGCACAAATGTTTTGTGATGCTGAAATTCTCTCCTGGACATTCATACATTAGGGGTAGACAATAGGAGAATGTTGTTACTTTATTGGGTTGGGGATAGTTGGAGAGAACCATTTTTTGTTTTTTGCAGATACGAAGCATGCAGGGGATGTTGTTCTTTTTTCTGTAGAGTGTTAAACAACAAAGGAGTATTGTTCTTCACTTTTGTAAAGACTATGAACAACAAAGCATTTACAGCGAATAATACCAAAGTTAGGATCTATATTGTGAATATTTTTGTTATGATGCAATTTGTATTTAATATTATATTGATGTTTAAATCTAGAGTTGTTAAAATGGGTTGGAACTCGCGAGCCAACCCAGCTCACCACGGGTTCGGGTTGGGTTGGGTTGAAATTTTTTTACAAATTTCAATATGGGTTGATTTTTTACCCGGCTCATCTGGGTTGAATCCGTGGTGAGCCGGGTTGGTGAGCCAACCCGCAGATAAAAGGGTCACATAAGTTTTTTTATTTTTTTATTAAGTTGAGCTTTACATTTGAGTCATGTTAAGTTGTTTTTTTATCCAACAATAATTTGTATTTTTTTATTATTTTGGTTTGTCTTTGGATTGTATTAAAGTTTATTTAGATTTTAATTAAAATTACAATTTAGTTTTGACTGAAAAAAAAACATATTTTTTTTAATTAAGTAAACCCGTGAGCCAATCCGTGGTGGACCGGGCCGGGTTCGAATTTTGTTAGCTCGCTAAAAAGTGAGCCGGATTGGGTTGACTCACTAAATCATCAACCCGTGGTGGGTCGAGCCGGGTCAGGTCAGGTTACCCGTTTTGACAGCTCTATTTAAATCATTCTCACCATGTCAATTTACGTAGAACTATCAAAATGAGTTAGAACCTGCGAGCCAACCCGACCCACTACAAGTTCAGGTCGGGTTGGGTTGAAAATTATTTACAAATTTTAATACAGGTTAATTTTTTACCCGACTCATCTAGAACCTGACTCATCCGGGTTGGCTCACCAACTCGCAATTAAAGGGTCACACAAGTATTTTTTATTATGTTGGGCTTTGCATTTGGGTCGAGTGAGATTGTTTTTTTCAGCCAACACATTGGTGTTTTTATGATTTTGGTTTGTAGTTGGAGTTTAACATCCTTTTGGATTCTATTTGGATTCTATTGAAGTTTATTTAGATTTTAATCAGAAGTATAATTAGTTTTTTTGATATTGAAAAAAAAAATTGTAATTTTTTAATTAAGTGAATTAGTGAGCCAACCCGTTCAACCCACCAACCCGTGATGGGCCAAGTTGAATTCAAATTTTGTTGGCTCATTAATAAGTAAATTTGATTGGGTTGACTCATTAAATGATCAACCCGTGGTGGGTCAAACCGGATCGAATTATCTATTTTAACGTCTCTAAATTTACGGAGGCACGGAGGCTTAGAATTTGTTTGTTTACTTTTACAATTCTCTAAACATTCTATATTAATACACGAAACATTCCTCACTCCTCCACGTTGCATATCCCTAATCTAAGAGTTGTTTTATAAAATTTTCAAGCGTTGGGATAAGTATAAAATGAAGAAGAAAGCCTAGTTTATATTTATACATTTATACACTCATAAGTGATCTAGAATCACACTTTAATAAACTAACTAAATAACTATATTATATTATTATATTTTTATTTAAAAAAAATGCATATGGTCTCGCCGGAAGAAAGACTAATTATATTTAAATACCTGCATAATGTTACTTTAATATGTGTGAAAGCTACAATCAATAAATTATTAAATAATTAAAAGATTGTTTCAATTTTCTTTTCTTTTTTTTCTTTGTCCAACCTTATAACACATCTATCACTAATGGGGTTTTCTGTAGCTTTGAATATACATTACAAAAATCCATGTAATTAACATAGTCTTTCCAAACCTTTACGTTGTAACTTTATTAAAATCTAAACTACGAAATCCAGATATAAAAGTGTTTTAAATCTTTGTTATGCATGACCGTGGTGATTGATTTGATTATTTTACAAATTTTCTCCTGTAAAATGTTGACTATGTGTGTCGTGTTCAATTTCTATGCACCAATCAAATTTTATGTCTCCCTAAGAAAAAATCAAACTTAATGGAGTTCTTTTGCCTATAAAATCTCCCATTCCTCTCTTCTCTTCTACTGTGATATATCTACGTTCTTATCTGTGTGAGTTTCCATGGCTATGGCTAGGGGACATGTTATATCTTCTCCTAACGTCTCTCCAGTGACAAGTGGTACCTACATTCACTATGTTCTTCTAATTTCGTTCATTTTTCATGTTATAATACCTATTCCTTCAATTTGGTTTGCTTTCTGAGTATCTCACTCTAACACCTTCAATTTGTTGTGCATGCTACAACTTTGAACAGTAGGTAAATTAGGTTGTCGTGGATCAAAAGCTTCTCAGCAGAAAATAAAAACTAAAATACAGTATAGTCCTTTGAGGTTTCAACAATCACCTTTTAATCATCATTACAAATGCATTGAAAGAGGAGCAACATATGAAGAAAGCAATAAAAATTATGTTCTGAAAGCCGTCACTGTGCCATCTTCTGAATCAGAATCTGAAGCTTCCAACTCCAAGAACATTGTGGAGTCTGTCAAAAATTTTATTGCCGTTTTGTATGAATTTATTTACCCTTACGCATTGTACGGTCAGGTAAGTACAAACTTTTCCATTATCCTCAGTAATCAAAAGTTATGGTCAATACTAAGTTTTGTTGCTTTGTACTAAGCATAATGATATTTTGATTATTAAATTTTGACAACTTTATCTTATAATATGAAGTGTTATTTTTTAAATGATTTTTGAATATTGATAATGAGAAAAGAAAATGGAAAACCACTTAAAATATGACACTTAATTTCTGACTCACTATAAAGTGAGTCGGGTTGGGTTCACTCATTTTCAATCCGGTTCGTGGTGAGCCAACCCGTGTGAGCCAAGTTGGCTCACTTTGACATATCTACACTTAAGATTGTAAGAGAAAGTTATCAAAATTTAATAGTCAAAAAGTCATTTTTCTTGTATTAAATATCTATTTGGATAATTAATATTTTCTTGTTGTTTTAAATTAACTTAATCTGTATTTTACAGGCATCAGCTGCAATTTCTGCGTCTCTCGTTGCAATAGAAAAACTATCAGATATATCTCCATTGTTTATTATTGGTTTGTTGCAGGTGAGACTCCAGAAATATTGTTTTTTTAAAAGACAATTTAAAATTACCCTTTAACTTCAATAATAGTCATTCCTTTGAGTTGTTTTTTCGAATGTTTCAGGCTGTGTTACCTCACTCTTTTGTGGTTCTTTACATTAATGGAGTGAATCAATTGTTTGACTTTGAAATAGATAAGGTATGAAACTTACTACGAATAAAACATTTTGGATCATTAAATAATGTATTTCTTTATTTGTTTCTTTTATATACTTTGTATATGTTCTATTAAAAAATATAATAAAAAATTGTTGTTGTATAAGATTGATCAATATTCAGAAACATATAACGTCACAGGTACATCAATTTGAATAATTTATATAATATTTACATTCAAACTCTTTTTCATAATTGAGGTTTATCGACGTACTCCTACTTTTTTTTTAATGGGAGCATCACCAAAGTACAGCCCCAAAATATGACCAAAAACCTAACTATTTTTCTTTTTTTTATCAGAAAAAAATGAAATTAAATTAAAAAGAACACTTAAGGAAGTGCTCTGACTCTTATACAAAACAACATAACAACATGAACAAAAAGATGCTCTGACCTAGTTTCACACTCCGGTAAACAGAATTTCTAGCCATAACCTAACTATTTTTCTTACTTTAAATCTATTTTATATATCACCGAATTAATTAAAATAATTGAAAATATATAGTTGGATGTTTGGAACAGTTTTTTTAATGTACTTCAACCTTGAAAACGGTGAGAATACTTTACAAGTCCCTTTATAGTTTCTTGTAATAATTCCTTTATAATTTGGAATCTGAATTACTATATCTTTAATAGGATGGTGAAAACATGTAACTTTTTACGAGATTTAATTATTCGTATGGTACAGATTTGTTAAAAGTAATTTATGTTACATGTTTTATTGCAGATAAACAAACCATATCTTCCATTGGCTGCTGGCAAATTATCCTTCAGAAGTTGCGCCATTATTGTTGCCTTATCTGCAATTTTGGTGCCATATAGATCCATCACTTTTTATAATAAAAGATTTTAAGATGAGCTTCATATACAAAAATAAGAGTTACTGTTTTATTCTGTTTTACAGGGTTTAGGGCTTAATTTGATGATAGGTTCTCCGCCATTGATTTGGAACTTTGTGTTGTGCGTTACAATATGGACTTGCTATTCTGTGAATGTGAGTTCTTTCTAATTGCATTTAAACAGTGTATTATGTTTTAAGGTATAAGTATTCTTATATATATATTTTCTGCAGTTGCCTTTCTTACGATGGAAGCAATATCCGGTGATGGCATCATTACTTATATTTGTTTGTTGGGCATATATATTTCCAATTACATACTTCTTTCATGTGCAGGTTCTGTTCTATCACTCTTTGCCTTTTATATACATCTTAGTTTTGAATAAACATCTTCCTGCTAATTGATGTAACAAATGTTCAGACCTTTGTGTTCAAGAGACCAGTTGTGTTTACAAGATCATTGATTGTTTCTCTGCTGTTCTTGAGTATCTACACTACTGGTTTAGCATTAGCCAAGGTAAATGTCTTTATTTTCTCAGGACATATGTATTCATTTTCCAACATCAGGCTTTTGATCCAATAATCTAAAACCTTGTACTGGATTTGTGTAGGATATACCTGACGTAGAAGGAGATATAAAACATGGAATTGATTCTTTCGCAGCACGTCTAGGCCAGAAAAAAGTATGTTTCTTAAATTCAATGTTTTATTGTTTTTTTTTTTTGTTATACCCTCTTATAACATTTGATTGATTGTAAATCTTTGATAGGTATTTTGGATTTGTGTTTTCCTTTTTGAAATGGCATTTGGAGTTGCCTTCTTGGCTGGAGCATCATCTTCATCTCCCTTTTTGATTAAAATTGCCACGGTAACATATTTTTATTATGTGTATATATATAGGTTGGAATTTTGTTTGGTATGCAGAATTTATTTGTTTTTTTTATCCTCAAAGGGGGGTTTGATTTTGATGAACAAAGTCTTATAATAATACACTGTTTTGTTTGGGTATATTCTTTTAAAGTAAATGTTCTCTTTGTAATAAACTAAGCATATTTTTACTTGTTTTGTATATTTGTCTAATATGTTTTACTATTAAAAATAATATTTTTTTTTATATTTTAAAAAGTAAATTCTATCTACTTCTTTAAGATTTTTTTTAATGTCTTATCTTAAAAATAATTATTTTAAATTAAAAAAAAAACTAGTTGAATGGTTAAACTATTTTTTTAAGTGATGTGTACACTAACTTTTAAAGTATCACGAATTATAGTGTAATGACCGAGTTGTCACCATTATGTGTCTTTATGTGTTTTGTTTTGTATGATGTTGTGACTTTTTTGTTGTGGGATTCTTGGTTGTGGTTTTTTGCATGATTGTAAGATTATGTGGACGATCCATTGAAGACCACAAAATCTATAATGAAAAGAATTAAGACTATGTTTGATTAAAATATATATATGTACGAAGAACTCTTTGAATAGATGCTTTTAGCATTGTTATAGAAAACAAACTATAATATAAAGTTTAGTCTTCAATGGAATTGTTATCATGATAATGTTTTTTGCAGCATCATTTAGAGAATTAGAGAAGGAATGGTATATTGTTGTCATTTGTCTTTCTTTTTGTATATATTACGTTATGTATGAGTTGGCACAACCAATTATCCCTATTCAATATTTTTTTTTTGCTGATTAAAAAAAATAATTAGGATTAGGGTTCAATTATTAATAAAACAAAAAATAGTTTTTTTTTTTGTGACAATTTTTCTCACTAATACTAATAACATGTAACTGTTTTAAGTATTCTATTTTTCTTTCATATCATTTCTACAATCTTTAAACTTCTAAGTATGATCGGTATATGCTACATCGAACAAGTGAGAGTGCGTTATCGATAGAAAAATAGACTAAAAAAGAAAATGTAAAAACAAATGCTATATAAGCTGAAAAGTTCAAAGAGTGAACACATTTCTTTTTCCTTTTTGAACCTCTCCCTCCACACATACGAAGTTTCTTAGAGTTCAACAAACATCCCTAATGTTTAACATTACTTGCTCATGATATGCCATATATCTGTATTTATATAAACAAAAATTTCTCTAGAAAAGTTGTCTTTATTGTGTAGATTATTCCAACTTTTTAATTTCGATGTGAAGGATAAATATTTATCTTAAAAATAAGCAATGTTTTAGGTTTATTGTTTCTTACATGTGATTATAAATGAATATAAAGTTATTTAAACTTTTAACAATGTTTAAAACTGAATCTATGGTATGTTTTAGTGTGTAGGAAATGTTGTTCTTGGTTCAATTCTGTGGTACCGGACCAAATACGTAGACGTGACAAATCCAGCTTCCACTAGATCCTTCTATTCATTTATATGGAAGGTAATTCTAATCTTAAACATTGTTTCCATTCGAGTAGTTCAATATCCAGATTAAATTTAAAGGAAACAGTTATCTAACAAAGTAAGTACTTATGTGTTTGTTTCTGCAGTTGTTGATGGGGTCTTACGTTCTCCTGCCTTTAATTAGATAAAGTGTCACTCAAGATTAAACCAAGTTTTCAACACATGCAATAGAATTACATAGACCTTTCGCATCTAAATTTATTGAAGAAATAAAAATTACACATATATGTGTTCCTCTAGATATGATGAGTTTTGTATCACTGAGTTTTTTTTTTTTTTTTTTTTTTTTTTTTCTTAATTGTGTGATGATTTTCAGTATCTGTATCCAACTTTATCTCTATAGCCACATCTTTCATTAAAGGAATAAGAAAATAGAAGCAACTTGTTATTATAAGATTACCCTATATAGTAAATGAGCTTTTTTCTTCTGCAAAGTGTCATTTTAGGAATACACTCAATAAAAAATCATCAATATGCGTCACAGAAACATAAGTCTTTCGTTGTATATGTTTGTATATGTTAGGTTCACAAGAATAAGAACAAAAAAATAAGAACAATATTCACCACACGAATGTTGGGTATTAACTGCCATTAATTAGAGTCCTAACCCATAATAAAATGAAATATAAAGAATAGAGTGGGAGAAGTCCGATCTAAACCAACATAAAAAACAATAATAACAACATTAAATATTTTGTAATCAAACTGATGTTACATGGTAATTTTTTATTAATATAAGTGTCTGTCTGGTCGGCACAAAGTAGAGGATATAAATAATCATGAATATACATATATTGATTATCATATTTGCATCGTAGCAGAAGATTATGGAATCTTTTGTGACATTTTCAAAAGGCGTTTTGAATGGTTCTAAAAGGAAAATACAAAGAAGTTCACATTGACTACAATATGGGAACCACTAAGTTCCGCCGGTGCTATGCACTATGTTTTATTTTGTTGGAAATTTGTATGTTTCTTATGTTTGAATCATCTATTTCCTTCTTTTTTGTAGTATAAAAGTTACATACATTTGTTTTTGCTAGGGATGACAAAATAAGTTAAGTTTGACGCATCAATCCCTTAACCCATTAAATAAAAGGTGGACTAAATCAAAATTTTGAATATATCAACGAGTATGAATTCAGCCCGTCAACCCCATTGGGTCGAAGGTTAGGTTGACCGCGGGCTTGCCCGTAATCTATAACTGATTTAGAAATGGGCTGACCCGTATGGTCGTATCATTATTTTTCTATAATTTCATTTCATCATCAACTCAACTCAGAAATGCAAGACAAGCAACAACTCGACAGTAAAATCGTGACCCAACCCAGGAGGAAGAAGGCGAGTGGCGGTCACCGACGGAGACAAAATTCACAACCTTGGTGGCCAGCCATTGACGACAATGACCCAAGTTTGTTCGACGGAAACCCACGGCAACCTTGGTCTCCACGGCAGGAACATGTATCGCCGGCATCAACTTCTATCGTCGGGTCTCAACACAAGCACCTCATGCAAAATGCCTTTATTGCAAAAAAAAAAATCATGCATGAAGAACTCTACCATTGTTGATTTTCTTAAGTTTTAAAGTAAATTATTGTATTTCTATTAATTAGCTAAACAAAAGATGGAAGAAGTTTTATTTTATAAATACACTCAATAAAAAATCATCTCCCTAATATGCGTTACAAAAGCATAAGTCTTTTATTGATGTTTGTATATGTTTGGTACAAAAGAATAAGAACAACAAAAAAACAATATTCACTACAGGAATGTTGGATATTATTAGGTGCCATTAAATTAAAGGAAAATGATACGTTGTTTTTTAACAACTTCTCTCACTACTAGATGTCGCAGTGAAAGAGTATTTTTTTTTTTCTAAATTCCACATGAGCCATAGTTTTGAAAGAAGCGCGAGAGAAGGGAGGTTTTGGTGTTGGTATTTTGAGTGGAGAGCAGTTACTTTGTTTTGCAAAAACTATTCTCATTTCTCATATGTTCTATTTCATTATCAAAGTTATAACGGTTAACTCTCTTCTTCTCTTACTAACAGTGAAATATTAGTATAATAAATAGTATTTTTTCATCTAATGAATTTTTGTAGATTTATTTTTGTATGAATATAGAAGGAAAAAGGAAAAATTATGTCTTACATGTTTTTTATGACAATTACTTAATGGTGACTTGATTATCATATATTGCTTTTTTAATAATTATGTTTTTCAATTTTTAATTAAATTTTGATAAATTATTTTTATTTTTAAACTTAAAAAAGTCACAGAACTTTTCTTGTTTTTATCTTCACGATATATTTCCTTTCTATCATTCTTAAAAAAAATTCACTTATGTGACACTAAAGATTCAATTGTTGAGTTAAAGAGATATTTTTTAATATTCAAATAATTATGTGTATAGTGTAGGTGAGATTTTTCATATTAATTACCTCTTTAAAATATATATAAATTTAAATATATTATTTTGATTCTTCTAAAAATTATGGTCAAGCTATTGAATCTAACGATCTATATATAATATAAAATAAATTTGCAAAAAATAACTGGATATCTAACGCACTTCCATAAATCAATCTTTCCACTAGATTAAGCAAGGGAAAATTTATTTTTCACATTAAGTTGTTTATTATCATTCCAAAATAGAACTATCTTCTTTACAATAATTTACCTAAAAACCTTAACACCGAATCAACATCATATAGTTGAGTGTTTGTGGTTATTTATGTTAATGGAGTGAATCAATTGTTTGACTTTGAAATAGATATATAAGGTATGAAACTTTCAAACTCTTCTCATATTTGAGATTTACTTACGTACTCCTCCTTTTTCTTATCTTAAACTACAGCATTCAAACTTTGACCAAAACCTAACTATTTTTCTTATTTTAAATCTATTTTAGATTTACCGAATTAATCAAAATATATAATTGAGAATATAGTCGGATGTTTACATGTTTTATTGCATATAAACAAACCATAACTTCCTTCTGCTGGGAATCCTTCGGAAATTGTGCCTTTATTGTTGCCTTATAGATCCATCACTTTTTAGAATAAAAGATTTTAAGATGAGCTTCATAGAAAACTTTTGGGGAATAGATAATACTTCCTGCGTGAAATTTAGAAATTCATATAAAATTTCTTATAAGTTGTTTTGTGAAATATATTCGCAGCAATTTTCTTTAAAAAATAATTTAATTTATAAAACAGCAAATATTTTTTTTCTACAAATTTAAATTTGCAAGTAATTCTTTTACGTATTTTAAATTCGTAAATAATTTTTTATAAAAAGAAAAATGACAAGTAATCTTTCTTGCGAAAATAAAGTTATACATATATTTTTTCTACTAATACACAAGAATTCTTTTATAGTAATTTTTTCAAAATATATAATTACTATTTGAGGTCTAGATATTTTATTCTTTATATATTTTTTAAATATAATTTTATTCAATTTAAATTTTAAATATTGATATATTTTACATTTTATTTAAATAAATTAATTTTTTAGTAACAATGATAAATTGAATTTGACTATAATAATAAATAAATAAAATATACAAATAAAAACCATTATTATCAGGTATGAATAAAGATAAATGTTAGAAAATTTGGTTCTAACAGTTGACATCCTTTTTTTAATATACACTGAATAGACGGAAATTAAAAGAATAATTGAAGTGTTCACAAACATCTTGAATGATATTTCTCCTTAAGAATTTTATATATTTCTCTTTAAGAAAAATCAAATTTCATTGACTCTTGTACAGGGTATGTCTACGTTCTTATCTGTTTTACAGAGTTTAGTGTTATTTCTTCCACATTATAAAAGTCTTTTAAATTTTTCTTACACGTCACTGTTAGTTTGATTATTTCACAATTTTTTGCCTAGAAAATGTTGACTATGTGCGTGGTGTATCAATTTCTATATGTGCCAATCAAATTTTATCTCTCGCTAAGAAAAATCAATTTTTTTTTTTGCCTATAAAATCTGTCATTCCTCTCTTCTCATCTACAGGACAAGGTA
>Ga0214542_1006032_pt1 | contig 22484 bp, 7 predicted proteins | sample CNSS1metaG_FD_160096 | JGI IMG/M metagenome (GOLD analysis project Ga0214542, IMG submission 160096) | Root nodule microbial communities from cowpea collected in UCLA plant growth center, Los Angeles, California, USA - CNSS1 | ecosystem: Host-associated > Plants > Roots > Nodule | place: USA...
AAATGCATGATCAATATTATTTGTTTGTTTGGAATGTGATTGGTATGTTGTTAGTACGTAAATCCACGAGTCTCTAGGTGAGACTTCCTGGTGGTGCTTCAGTGGTCGGGACGTAATTCCATGGCCCTTGTTAGTGGGAGTCTGTAAGACCCGCGAAATTTAATTAATTAAATAAATAAATAATTAATAAATGCGGGAGAGTAGTGTATTTATGACATTAATTTCTGTTATGTATGACGTAGAAAAGTGCTAGCTCATGTGGTTGAGAGTACTTTGATTATGTGAGAGGACTTGGGTTCGAGTCTTATGTATGCCAATTGTATGCATTTTTGTTATTATTGTTTTAGTAGTCTGTTGGACCACATTTGTGTATGAGATAATGCTTGAATTGGGTGTGTTAGCAAGAAATATAAGTTGGCTTGGTGGTTTAGCTTTGACTTGGTGTTGGGGAGGTCATGGGTTCAAATTTTGAGGGCACACCTTTAGTTCTCTTTTTGTAAAAATTGGTATGACGGGAATATGAAAAAGGGAAGAGAATCCTAGCAGAATGGGGCTTCTAGGAAGAAGGGTTTAGAGAAGCTCAGCGGTACACGTGAGTAGGTGGAGCTGGTGAGGCTTAGCTGCAGAGAGGGGATGATGATGGGATTTTTATTTATATGTTTTCTTGATTTTGGATTTTAAATAATATGTAAACGGTTGATGAGATTCTGGAACATTATTTCACTTTGTACGCTATGATACAATGTTTATTATATGATGTTAAAAGTTTTAAATTTTCCTGGATTTTGGGAAATGAGGTATAATTAATTATGGTGTAATTAATTCTTTATTTTATTTTATTAAATTCGTAATATCCTGACGGGATGTTACAGAGTCCATGGTGGTGCCTCATCTATATAATTTGGTAAGGGTTCAAGGTAAGGTTACATCCTGACACTCTAAGGAGTCAGTTAGTCTCACTTAGAGCGGACTAACTCTTGTGGTGAGAGTAGCAGGAGGCCTGAAACTTATTAAGGGCTAATCTTGTGTGTGGGGGATTGAAACATTGTTACACTTGTAACACTTAGCTCGGGGGTGAGCAGCTCGGGGATGAATAGGGTAATCCACCACAAGTGCAAGCATCCGCTGAATCCGACCAGATTATATTTATCCGGATGAGTCGTGTCTGTAACATCCCAGGTTGATATTACTAGATAAAACTCATTTCCACAAAATATACTTTAAGAAATTCAGACATTATAATAAGTTCCCAAGCACGGGAAATTTAAAACTTGTCTCGCTATAATCCATTCATATTGTCTCATCTTTATTACAAGTTCATAATGGATAAAACATCATAATGTCTATTACAAAATGTAGGAAAGCATAGCATAATGAAAATCCCCCATCGGTAGCCCCGCTCTGTCGCTAAGCATCAGCATGATCACCTGAATTCACGTATGCTCCCACGTAACAAGTCACGTGATCATCGCCAAACACAAACACACAAACAAGAAAGGGTGAGCTGAAAAGAACACAGTATAATCATAAGATAAAATAAATCGTTCTTTACCCAATCTAACTTAATTCATTTTAGTGGGTACACTTGTTACCACAATATACTTCCAATCTCATAACCTATATGAGAGAAAATTCAACCACAACCTTGGTCCTTAGGGATTATCATGCTCCCACAAACCTACCCGCTCGTGGTCCAACTCTACAGACCTTCCCGCCCGTAGTCCAACTCTACGAACCTGTCCGCTCGTAATCCAACATGCGTGAACACCTACTATGAACCTCCCCGCTCATAGTAGCCTCAGGTGTGAGCTCGAAACATACGAACCTACCCGCCCGTATCCCCACACAAGAGTACAACCGATATGGACCTCCCCGCCCGCATCAATCACGCATCTCACAACTCCGTTACGAACCTCCCCGCTTGTAACCAATCCAGCATATCCCTGACCAAGCTACCAAGAAAGAGGAAAGGAAACGTCCATGCAAAACCATCTGCAAAGGACCCCTGCCACTGCACTCCCGCCTGACGCCTATCTAGGAACCGCTAGGCGAACACGCTCCAGGCCGCCTAGCGGTGTCTTTCTACCGTTGGGCGCCTGTCCTCACAATCCTCTCTGTTACGTGGCTTACCGCCTAGTAGAGCTTCTCCTACCGCCAGGCGCCACACCAGTAAAAACAGCCTTCTACTGGTTTAGGCACTTCCAAGGATTTTCCAAACACATCCAATCACTTAATCTTACATCCAGATCACCAATTACAAGCATTTACAACACTATAGACATCCAATCATCAAATTAACAAGCATCAACCAAAGTAAGTACTCATTCATGTACATTTGGAGGTTAAGCATACAAGGGTCAATCCCCTGCTTACACATACGATATTACAATCAGGATTCCAATAAGACCATTACCTCACCTCTTTTCAAGAACACTACTTACATACCATAAAATCCCCCATACAGTTTCTAAAGGGTACTCCACATCCATCCACACATATTCTACTTAAATTCTAATATGTCACTTTACGCAGTTAAGTAACGACACCACAATTAGGCACAATTCTCATACCAGAAATTTATACATACAACAAAAAGAACAATACAATTCTATTCAACTGAGATACTCATTCTCAAGCTTCCTCATAACCCCGCAGATATGGTTCAAGGATCAACGCAATCCATTTTATAATAATGCTTACTTCATGCAATCACCTTCATTTTTATACTACCCGTTATTCACAACACCCATAAAATTAGAGTTATTTCCCACTGAGCACGCCAATCACCACTGGCCACTCAATACCGCCTGGCGGCACATTGGTTACCGCCGGGCGGCACATCAGAAACCTGGAAATTTCCAGATTTCCCGCATCTGCAGAGAACCCTATTACCCCTAAATTTTCAGTTCAATTTCTCATTGCAGATTTAACCACATGCATTATTTTAAGTAGCACACACAGACCATTTTATGCACATTGAGACTTCCGATAACACATTGCTACTTCCTCTACATTCCAATTAGCAATCAAACATACCCCATAGTATTCGTACATCCAATAAACACTGATCAGATTTCCACACACCCGTTAAGTCAAAATTCAATCACATCAATGAAAGCATCATCAGTATTACATAAATACAGCAGTTCAACCATATCACAGAACATCAAAAATAGGTCAAAATAGGCGGTTCCAATGCGCGCCACCTGGCGGGTCCACCAGAAAATCATCAACGTGAAATGAAGGGAAAAACTCAACTATCATGACTTAGAATCATTCCAGACAAATAAATAATCATTAAACAAGCATGAACAGCTCCCCTTACCTCTGATCCTCTTTCTTAGGGAATTCCTATAGTTTTTCAGATTTTCCATCACCTGGCAAAAACAAAAATATAGATAGAGTCCATTTCCTTTAACCCAAGGTTCGAACCCATGGCCTCCCCATTACCAAGTTCATGCACAACCACCAAACTAATTCATGTTTCTTGTCAATTTACCCATTCGTATGAACTTAAATCATGCTTTCACATTCACAATATAGTAGCAAAATAAAACAAAATTAAATAAATCTACTAATGAAATGCTCGGGACTTGAACCTAAGTCCCTTGGACCTAATTAAGTGCTCTAAACCACTTAGGTTCACATTGTTTCTTGTCTAGAATTTATTAAAGAACTCTCCTAAGGTAGTCTCAACCCTTCATCTCTTATATTCTTTTAATTATTAATTTTTATGAATTTCCTGGATCTCACAGTGTCGAGTCGTAGTGTATTGTTTGGAAGGTCATAACATGCTGGCGTGATGTATGTATAATTGACTGTGAAAGAGTATATGATTGCATGATAATACTATTTTTTTTGCTCTAGCTTACCCTTGCTTGTTTGATTGCTTTGTATGTTGTTCTTCTACTTTTGCAATGATCATCAATTTATTGATGGGAGTAGATGTGAGAGGTATTCGAGGTCAACAAGGAATGGATGATTCCACTGCATAGTCTACCTGGGCTGGACTTCATGTTTTATTTGGGCTTTTCTTTAGGGTTATGGCCCATGTACGCTTTGCTCTTTAGTATTCTATTAACTTTCGTTAAGTCCTTGGATTCTTGGTTGTATCTAGCATCATGGTGTGCTTTAGTTTCTCCTAGCATTTTTGGACATTGTAAGGAGTAACGTTTATACTTCAGGACTTGTCTCTAAATTTCTATCTATGTGGCATTTCATTTAAATTAAAGTTATTATTTAAATGGGGTGTTACAACGTTGATGGAGCAGATCTTTTACTAATATCTTGGGGGTACCAAAATTTTAGTTGAGTTACTCTTTTGGTCCATTTTTTCGTAAAAAATGTCAAGTTAGTTTTCTAATTTTTTTAGTCTCGATTTGGTCAGATTTTTTTTAAAATTGATGCAATTTGGTCATTTTTGTTAAATTTTTTGAAGTGGAGCAAGAATTTTTCACCAAGATTGACATTAGGATTATGTCAGTTACATCAACAAAGCAAATCATTTTTATTCACAACTTCAATTTTGATTAAAAAATCTAGATCTGTTTCAGAAAATTTAACAAAAAAAAACTAAATTGCATCAGTTTTTCAAAACCTAGATCAATTTAGGACTAAAAAAAATTGAAGGACTAACTTCATATTTTTTGACGAAAATAGAAACTAAAAGACTAATTTCAAAATTTTTATATAAACTAATAAAAATATTGTATTTACTTTTTTATGTTAATAAAAAATAATAAAATTAGAATTATTGTTATCATTATAATTATAAAATAAATACAAATATTTTTTTTATAATATTACTATAATTAATTTTCATTTATAATGGTTAAGTTTCAAATAAAAAAAATGATTAAATTAAACAAGTGATCACTCAAAAGATAATGTTAATAAAATTATTATTTTTATTTTTAGAAATATTTAAAAGGTAAATTTGAAAATGTGAAAAACAAAAAAAAAGAACTTTTTCTTTTTATATAAATATAAATGTATAAAAAAATTTAAAATATCAAATATATAAAATATATTAAAAATATTAATTTTTAAATATATATTTAAAATTATATATTAAATAAATTATATAAATATAAAAATTTTGGGGGCCATGACCCTCCTATGTCCCTTGAATGTTCCGCCAATGGAATTAATTAACTTCCATTTCCTAAGGTAGCTTATAATACTTGTAAAACCTACTCTGATACCAAACTATCCAACACTTTGGCAAAACTTCCAAGACCACGACCTACACTATCAACATTCCTACTTCCATGTTCCAAATGTCAAAGAAAATAGGAAAAAAGGAATTGAACCAATTTAGAGAATTAAAATCTTACCACAATCAAGATTCCAATTGGCTTTTATTGATCAACTCCTAGTTGTCTATTTAACACTATGTTTATTTGTGAAGATTTCTTCAAAGGAATTAGTAAGGCATGATTTGAAAGTGACAAATGTGTTTACTTGTTGGTATTTGAAAATGAGAGAAATGAAGGAATTAAGGAATTCTTTGATTTTCTCATCTCTCCTTATATGGACTTATTTGAGGGTGATTAATGGTAAAATATCATTATATCCTCAACTTATTTTTACTTTTTATTCATGTGCATGTGCGTTTCTCATTTATTTTAAGATTTGGCTTACAACAATAATTAATACCTCAAATTTCTAAATTGTTTACCAAAATAAAATCAATATGTAAATATACTGGATTTTAATTATTTATTTTATTAAAATATTTTTTTTTTCAATTTATTCATTTAAATATTTTTTATAAAATAAATATAACTTATCTAAATATAATTTTAGATTACTTTCAACATTAAAGGCAATTTGATAATCTTGTTTTTATTTCAATTAAACTTCATTTTTAATACATCACATCAATCAAATTACTCACAAACTTTTATAAACCTTACCTCTGAATCCACTTAGTTACACCCTCAAATCCCTTAAATAATAACACAAACTTCACTCTCTAATCCACTCAAATCCATCATCTCCCCCTCCCCAAATCAATCCTCACAAGTGAACACACCCTAAATGATGATAAAGATTAAACATGATTTGGAAGCTAATGAAATGGTTAAATATGTTTTTGGTTCTATAACTTTCAGTGAAAATTGAAAATAGTCCATCTTCGAAACTTTGGACTAATCTAGCCCCCAACTTTAGAATTTTTTGTATTTAGCTCTTTTAACGAACTTTTGTTAAGTTTATTTGACGCTTCAAATGTGTTTCATGATAGTATTTGACTTGTTTACACAGTTTAACACATTTTTGCTTCAATGTTAGTTGAAAAACACTTTTGAAACATCGAATAAACTTAACAAAATTTGGTTAAAAGGACTACTAAATTCATGCAATTTCTAAATTGTCAAAAGTTTTGAAGAGGGACTAATTTAAATTTTCACTCAAAGTTAAGGGATTAAAAACATATTTAACCATATCAAGAAGCACTTAACAAATAGCAATCATGAATCTCATTTTCACTTATTATTGTGCATTTTTATGTCATAAGAACTTTGAATCAAGGATTCTATTTAAAGTAGTAATTCAAGAAGAACACAAAAATTAATCATGATAACTAATAAATAAAGGATAACAACAAAATAGAGTGGCAAAAATAGAATAAGAACTAGTAAAAAAATGCAAATAAATAAAAAAGGAGGAAAAGACTTAAAAGATGGAATAAGCTTTGGTGTCTCACTTAAGGTTGAATAAGGTTCTTAATATGTAATAAGATAAACTCCATGCAAAATTATCACTTGACTAGTAAGAATTCAAGATAAGACTTGAAGCAGATGATCAATCTCATAAGTATCATATAAGCTCAATATTTCATATATTCGAAAGTTGAAAGAGATGACTATTTATAATTGTTGTTAAAAATTATTAACTCATATTACATTATCATCCGTGCATGTATTACCTTTCCCTTCTTTAAAAGAATTTGACTTTAAATTTTAGAAAGACTTATAAAAGAAGAACAATCTAAGTATTATGTCGTGATCAAAGTTGAATATCTTTCTTTACGGCGTATGATGAAGTAAAGAGATTAAGAATAAGAAACTTGAAAAAAAAATATGTGACTCTAAATCAAAGTAGTAACAAATAATATATCTCATCATAATCAATAAACAATATCACTTAAGACATTTCAAAATGTTATTTAAATGAAAAAAATCATTCATTGGTCTAGATTAACCAATAGTTTATTATCAAAGAACACAATTTAATTAGAAAAAGATTGTTTGAAATTGTATATTTTTTTCTTTAATTATAAAATCTTTGTCTGATAAATGGAAATAGATGAAGTTTAAAGTTATTTCTCTTGAAATATGTGTGGACAAAGTTCATCAAGTGCAACTTCAACTAGACAAACACACAGTTGAAAATTAAAGCAAGTTTTTGCAAAACTCCTCTTCTTTGATTGCAAACAAATAACATGCAATATAAAAGATAAAGAATTATAAAGTTTTATGCATTATTTTTGTACTAGTTTATTTGACAAACTCATACTACATTACTGATTAACTAGATGAAGTTTCCATTAATATAAAATAATGTTGCAAGTTACAAGTATATTTGGACTCAACCATTTTCAACTATAGTACACCACCACTTCTGATTAAGCTACAAGTATATTTTGGACACAGATTCTTTTGGCTAAGCACAAGTATTCTTTAGATCATACCATTCTTGGCTAAAATACTTTGATTACAAAGATTTTGATCTCAAAGATCACAAGTTTCGTTCACTTACAGAGATAAACATCCTGAAATGGATAAGAGATTATAAGCACTTTTTTAGATAGCTATGAACACAAACATTGTTCTTCCTTACATGCAAAAGGCTTACAATTGTTTGAAAGCATTAAGACAAAATTTCATAAGCATTGTTAGCCTTTCTTCTTCAAAGAAAACTTCTTAAAATAGATTAAGAACAAAGGAGTCGTTGCAAATCCCTTTAGAGTCGTTATGTGGTTTACAAGCATTTCATCTTTGTTGCCTATTGTATGACCATGTTGAAACATGTAGCACATTAAATGCTTTCCTTATAGCATTAAATGCTTTGACTTCTTCACACAACTTGTCAAGCCTATAATAAGTAACTTCCTTCTTCTTTAGCATAAAGTTCAAAGTCTGACACAACTAGCTAACTCTGCAACATTGATATCCCACATTTTTAGAACTTTTTTTGTTAAATCAGCTTTAAGCACACTTTTCCAAGAGATCTTGATGTAAACCTTAGAATAGCATTTATAATTTGATGATGTTTCTTATACATTCTCAAGGTTTATGGTCTGTCAAACGACGTATATTTATCATCTATCAGACAACGTATATTCATTACATTGTCTATCCAATCAAAAAGCTTATAAGATGAAGTATACACATTTGTTTTTGTTCAAACTTATCAAATGAAGTATATATCCTTGAGTTTGTTTAACTACTCTACTTATATTTATGAGGCTAAATGAGACACTTGTGTTTGATGAGAACTTACGCTTATACAAAAAATATGTTTTACGCTTTATTGTCTAAACATAAAATGAAAATCTAACAAAAAGTTATGTTGAATTATCTGCCAAAACTATTAATAGAATTATAAGCGAAAATCTAAGAGAGGAAATGAAATAGCTAAGGAACAAGCAACAAAATTCATGTTGAATAGTAGATTTTCTATAGTCATACAATCAATTCAACTCAACAATTCATACATTTTCATGGAGTAAATCATGCTTTGGTAACCAAATAGTATGCTAAACATGTATTGGATAAACTTATAGTATCAATAAGCATTTAAGAATAAATAATAAGAAGAATGAATCCCATCTTCAATTCTTAATGCACATTTTGGTATTATAAAACCTTAAAAACAATGATTATATTCAAAATAGGAATTCAAGACAAAAAGAATATAAGAACATAACAAATGAAATATGACAACTAATAAAGTAAGGATATCCAAATAGAATGGAATAGAATAATAGAAATAAAATAAAAACCAGTAAACAAGATAACAATTAGAAAAAGGAAAAAAAAACACTTATGAAATAGAAAAAACTTTGGTGATTGAATTAAACTTAAATTTTATTTCTTAAAAAACATTTTTTTTATTTATTGAAATTAACACAATAGTTTTTATTCATGTCTTCATCAGAAAAATATAGCATGTTAGTTGAACAAGTGGCTATCAGCTTAAATACAAGAAAGAACATAAACAAATTCTAAAAAATAAAAATTTCTAAAAGATCTATTTAAAATCTTCCTTCTTTATCCATTTAAAATTATATTTCTAAAAATCCATATCATGCGTAATCATATTATTGATTGATACATTTTCAAACTTCAAAATACATATTAATTAGACTAAAACTCATAGTGGGGTACACAAACGTCATTGAATTTTAGAGAGTTCAATAAAACCCTAACTTAACACAATTGCTGCACAGGCTTTAAGCACTTTCAACCAAAAATTTCTTCTAGACGTTAGGGAAACTTTCTTAACAAAATTAATTAGTAAACAATTCATTTTTGTTCATTATTTCAAAGAAATTTGACACTACAGTCATCAAAAACGATGACATCTTTTCACGCAAATCCTTAGTTGTGAAGACTAAAAAAAAGATCATTTCATCATTGCTTATCATGCACTTAATTTACGACTTTAATGGAAAATGTACACACATCACTAATCGTTCTTAGTAAAATAATTATGGATAAAACATTCCTTTTCAAACATTTAAACTCAGATTCAATCTCTTTAGAATTCCGTTTTTTTGTCGTCCTATTTTGGAACGCACAATTCTATTCTTTTAAGTAATTTAGGCAAAGACTTTATAAAAAAAAAAGTAATAATTTCAATTATGAAAGATCAAAGCAATTTATTTTAAGAGTAAAAAGACAATTTTCTTACAATAACTAAAATCCAATTTCATATAAAAAAAGAAAACCAAAATTAAATTCTTTATAAATTAAATTAAAAATTAACTGTATTTTTAATTCTTAAATCTGGACGTGAAATTAGAATTCGTGTATCACTAACTTTTGATACATATTAATTTTCAAATACTAAAAATGAATGGACATAATTATTTTAATTCAATTTCGAATATCAAATAATAAAACAACTCAAATATAAAAAATATTTAACACATTAAAATAACTATTTCATCCGATCAAGATTTTGGAAAAAAAAAATTCTAATTTTAACTCAAACATCATTTTCTAATATACTAATAGTTCATATTGTCAAAAAGCGAAACTAAAAATAATTTAAGTATACCTTTAAAATTGTAAAGAAATATTGAAGTTTAAAATAGAGAATATCTTAAATGTGTTTATTCATATGTAACACTACTATTACTATGCTAACGAACTTTACTGTAGAACAAGCCCATATATGATAAATTAACTTTATAAATTAATTTATGCTTTTTTTTCCTTCTAAAAATACTTATAAAAAATAATAAATGTTAGACAAATATAAAAAAAAAAAAGTGTTTTTTGTGATAAGTACGTCTGCTAATTTTCGAAGGTGACAACATTATGTCCATCGTTTATCTCATCCGCAGACCATTCAACTTATATTTATGATAAGATAGGATTCAATCAATCTACTTAATAAATTTTGAATAATAAATTATATTCCACATAATTTTTTAAGACTTATTATATTACATTAAATAAAAAATAGAATTTATAACATAAAAATTATAGTCTCTCTCCTTTATCCTTTCCGCACCATTTTGTCTCTTTCTTTGGTTCTCTCTTTCTCCTCTCCGATATGTATAATTATTTATTATGTTTTTATCTACAAAATAGAAACGTCTTTTTATTTGTAGTTTTTCTAAAATTCTCTCACAACTTTTAATCTTATAAAAAAAATTATCTAGGCTAGTTTGTTCTAATCCTTTTAATATAGATTAAAATACTCCCTTCATCTATGTTTTTGTTGAAAAATCTCAAATAGGTCCTAAGATATTTTATTTTGTCTCAATTAGGTCTATATTTTTGAAAATGTGTAACAATTAGGTTCATTCCATTCGTATGGTGTTAACGGTGTTATAATATGTCACGTGTCAGCTTCTCATTTTTTTTTTTTGAGTTTTTTTTGAATTTTTTTGAATTTTTTTTTATAATTTTATTAAAATTTAAATTTTTTTTTTGAAAATTATTCATGCCACATGTCACATCAATATTGTGCCACGTGTCAAGTCAGTAAGGTGACATGTGTCAAGTCATTATTTGAATCTCAATTTGGTCCATATATTTGTTATTTTAATTATATTTCAGTCCATTTTTCTTTTAATTTTCAATTTCATCCTTTCCAAATTGAGATCAAATTTAACTTTTATATAAATTTTATAATGATATTTTTATTAAGCATTTTAATAATATTAAGTTTATTTTATATTTTGTTTTAAAATTTTAAAATATTTATTTTAACTTGTTAGAAAATTGTTTTAAATAATTTATATACAAATGTTAGAGTTGGTTTAAAAATAACAATTTTATAAATTTAAATATAAAATTTTAAAACAATTTTGTAAAAAGTTAAAATAAATATATTTAAATTTTTTTTAAAAAAATAGACTGAAATGTAATAAAAATAACAAATATATGGACCAAATAGAGATTCAGACAATGATTTGACACGTGTCACCTTATTGACTTGACACGTGGCACAATACTGACGTGACACGTGGCATACATAATTTTCAAAACAAAAAAATAAAAAATTTAAAAAAATCAAAAAAATTCAAAAAAATGTGGAACTGACATGTGGCACATCCTTAACACTGTTAACTCTATACTAACGAAATGAGTCTAATTGTTACACATTTTCAAAAATATGAACCTAATTGAGACTAAAAAAATCTTAGGACCTATTTGTGATTTTTCAACAAAAACATGGACCAAAGGAGTATTTTAACCTTTTAATATATCATTTCTTTCTAGGTTTTGTAAAATTTTGTTCATATAAATTAGTCCTTTTTAATAAGACTAAAATTTTAATTTTTTAATACCATATGATTTTCACCACCAAATGCAAGTTATGAATCACCCCAATGATTCCAACATAATAGCCAACCTTTTCTGAGATATTATGTTTAATTGGTGTTAGGAATGATACGTTGGTTTAATGGGGAAGGGAGAGAATGACTTATCCGATAAAAAAAAATCCTATGTGAAAAGTCAATATATTGATGTTGCCAAATATTTTTTAAGTTTTATATGTTCTTTGTAAAACTTTTATTTTGTAAAATTTATTATCTTAACAACGAGTATTCATAGTTTTTCTTATAATCTTTTAAATAACTTTTCGTTATAGTCAAGAAAGTAACTCTGAAGACTAAAAAAGTCAAAAGTAACTGTTTGTTTTTTATGTAACATCTCATTTTACTTGTATAAAACTAATAAAATAAAATATTTCATAATAATATTCAAAGACATATTAAAAAAATAATAAGTATATTAATATAGTCCTTTAAGAGTTCAGACTATAAAAATATACCATTTATACAAACCAACTAAAACCAACCAAACGTTATACACAGGTTAACCACTTACTACAACTCCCAAAAACCTTCCACTAACCTAATCGATGGTTATTCATACTCCAGAGGTGTCTATAAACCTGCAACCTTATTTGCTCCCACTGAATAGGTGATCATTGCAAAAGAAAGACAAACAACACAAGACACAAAGTGCAAGGGTAAGCTAGTTTATAAAAGAAATAATCATATAACGATTAAACTTATTACATCATAAAATAACATATTTCAAACATTCATAAAAAAAAATACTAAACATATAGCTTCAGACTCTCTAAACTCAATTATCTGGATCTATGCATTGCCTTAAAGATAAGAAGTTGTGCACCTGTCATAAAAGTTGATTGCGACAAAGGCCCTAGCTCTACTTGACCTAACCAACATGAATCAATTTTCTCTATACAGGGTAAGTTACTTATGGCATCGCCAGATTAGTGGTCTCACCCTAATCCCGCCATAAGAATCTCCTAGGCCATGAATTCTATATGAGTTTGTAAACTTAGTAAAGTATAGGATAACTTCTGAACAACACATATCTCTAGCCAATGCATAACATTCAACTAACAAGGATTTTCACTTCTTCCTTAGAGGCACAACCCTTATACAACAAGCAATTCAAATAAACTTTTCTCGTTCCATTGCATCAAAATTCATTTTCATTCTCCTAAAACCATCACACTTCCTTAGGACACAATTCACAACCATATACATCCTTACTCATATTTTCATATTCACATATTTTACAAAACATACCAAGTCAAGTCTCAAAATACCAACATTATCCATGCATAGTTTCATACATATTTTTTAAATTAACTCAATCAATCACATGTTTAAAGTAAGGAATTAAAATTCTACAACATTCTCACTTAAGCTAAATTTCTCTTGCTTGAGCTAAAAGGCTCTCACTTAAGCTAAAAATTCTCTCTTGAGTGACAGGAGCTCTCGCTCAAGCTAGACAACTCGAACAGAGAGCATAATGACATTTTGCTATTCTTGCTTAAGCTAGATTTCTGTCGCTTGTGCGAGACTGATCTCGCTTAAGCTAGAATAGTAGATTTTCACTTATTCCAGCATGCGAAAACCAAAAATCCCAAACCAAAAACAACACAACCACTCCAATTCAGTACACTCATCAATCCAACACATCAAGATGCAATCAAATACCATGATAAACAATTTATTTTGAAATCTAAAAGAAGAACCTAACTTCCTTTACCTCAAACGTAGACCAAAACTAAGATAATGAAGAATCCCTACGATGATTTTTAAGCTCTAAAACCCAATTCAACTCGAATGAAGAAATCGTTCGGGTGAATTCAAAGAGAACTCCGCCACAAACTCAAATCTGCCCTCTGATTCAAGAAAGGATGAAGATTAAGATGAGAAGGACAATGTTTTTGAGTTTGAAAGAAAAAGAGGGACATACGTTCTTTTTTAAACTAAGGCAGCTGAGATGAGTTTTAAAAGAAAATGAGTTTTACATCCGACAATAAAAACATACTAAACACATAAAAATGATTAAACTTTTAAAAACAAAACATAAAATCATAAAAATATAAAAAGTTATGATAGACTTTTTAGACTTTTCACACCATGACACTTTTTAAATAACAAAGTTAATAGATTAATATTAAATAAAATATAATAAAATATTTGTTCATTTATTCTAATATATTAAGTTCTTTAAATATGTAAATTTAAATAAGATTTAAATATTTATAAATATATTTTATTATCATAAAAATTGAATAATTAAAACAAAAGTATTAAATTAATTGGATTAGTCCTTTTTAATAAGACTAAAATTTTAGTTTTTTAATACCATATGATTTTCACCAGATGCAAGTTATGAATCACCCTTATGATTCCAACATAATAGCCAACCTTTTATGAGATATTATGTTTAATTGGTGTTAGGAATGGTAAGGCGGTTTAATGGTCAAATAGAAGGGAAGGGAGAGAATAACTTATTCGATAAAAAAATCCTATGTGAAAAGTCAATATATTAATGTTGCCAAATATTTTTTAAGTTTTATATGTTCTTTGTAAAACTTTTTTATTTTGTAAAATTTATTATCTTAACAACGAGTGTTCATAGTTTTTCTTAAAATCTTTTAAATAACTTTTCATTATAGTCAAGAAAGTAATTGTGAAGACTAAAAAAGTCAAAAGTAATTGTTTGTTTTCGATGTAACATCTCATTTTACTAGTATAAAACTAATAAAATAAAATATTTCATAATAATATTCAAAGACAAATTAAAACAATAATAATATATTAATATAGTCCTTTAAGAATTCAGACTATAAAAATATACCATTTATACAAACCAACCAAACTTCTTGGTTAAATTTGATGATATCCAAAAGACAGTGTTTAGTTCCAAGTACGGGCATTATGAGTTTGTGGTGATCACCCTTTTGTGTGACAAATACCCCTTGATAATGTTAATTTTTACCAGTATCTTAGTCATATTTCATTAACAAAACAAACTCTTCTTTAGCTTTTAAGCTTTGTAATCTTCAATTTTATCTTGCTTTTGTAAATAATTGCATTTAAGATTACATTGATCTAATTATACCACTAATCCCCATTTTTGTGTCTAATTTAGGGACATGAAGCTTTTGCCTTAAACCAAATAAGTTGGCAACCCAAAGAAGCAAGAAAAAAAAGGAGATCATCAAGTTCAGCTAGAATTGAGTGCCACCTCCTTGCTACTGGGCGCCAACATTACAAAGATTATGATTTGAACCCTGCATCCACTGTTGAGCGCCTAAAAATTAGTTTTGAGCACCTTTGATTGCAAAATATATCAATAAGTGGTTCAAAGGCTGCGTTGAAAGACACTCGGTTCGCAAAGCATAACGCTCAATAGTGGAGGACGTGTGTTGAGCAATACTTGTGTTGATGTGGCAACTGTGCCCTATTTCTTCTTGGTTTCACGAAGGGAAGCGATATTTAGATGTTTGGAGCACAAAAAACACTTCTTGGAAAGCTTGGAGGTTTGTTGGGGCTTATGGGAGCAATCTTTTCTTCCTTGTTGTATCTCCATCTTCTTCCTCTTCTCAACTTATTAAACCAAAACTCAGATTTTCTCGTCCACCAATATACAACCTATTACAACATCATATCTTCGAGGAAAAATATTTTCTCATAGACCTTACCCAACTCTTGTAAAGGTAAGCAGGCCAAGTTGACTTTGAACCTACATTCCTATACCACTATAAACACTTAACACAACTCACCCAAATTAACTTAACCATTTTCTCATTTATAAAAACCTTTATACCATGCCACCCCGGTCTCATAACCTATATGAGACGAGCACACACTCAACCATGGTCTTAGGGATTCTAATACTTTCACGAATCTGTCCGCTAGTGGTTTGACTCTATGAACCTCTCCGCTCGTAGTCCAACACTAAAAACCTCTCTACTCGTAGTTCAACACACGTGAACACACCTGTTATGAACCTTCCCGCTCATAACAACCTCAAGTGTGAGCATAGAACATACGAACCTCCCCGCTCGTATCACCACATAAGAGTACATCCAATACGAACCTCCCCGTCCATATTAATCACGCATTTCCAACTCCATTACAAACCTCCTCACTTATAATCCATGAAAGCACATCCCAAACCAAAAACCATCACGACGCAACACACAAAACCCAACACAAACGCACACTACCATTGCACTATCGCCTGGTGCAGCCTAAACGTCGTCGGGCGAAGTCACAATGCAGACCGCCTGCTGGTATTAACCCACTGTCGACGCCACACGTTGTAGGATACCCCTGTTGGTAGCTATCGCTTGGCAGTCCAATCCGCACCGCTAGGCGCTACACCAATATGCGGTTTTACTGGTTTAATCACTACATAATCCATGTTTTTACCACACCAATTATCATAGGCACATGTTCAAAATTACCAAATATCTTCTATTTACAATTCAATATACCTCAAAATACATCACCAATTCATATGCCCCAATCATGTATAAGCACTCATGCATTCACAATTATCACAACAAAATATCAATACACTACAACCATGAAAAATTGACAATCATGCGTAATGCATATCTCCAACTACAGACATCAAAACTAAGACGTAGAGACCATCTTTAGTTCTTCCTTGAAGAAAGATCTCCTGAGTTCCCTATCGTTTGACATTGCAAAAATTAGGGTAGAATTTGAAGAATACGTTGTTATCTTTCGCAAACTAAGATACGCTTAACAAATTCTTGGTAATGGTTGGCACATGTAAAAAATTGCATAAGAGAAAATGTGGTGAATTAATAGAGGAAGACAAGAAAGTTGAACTAGAGTTATGTATTGGCAAACCTGCTCCATTGCTAAGAGTAATTTGTTCATTACCAGTATAAGAAGATTTTGAGGAAAATTTGGAAGGATCATTAGTGATATGATAGGAAGCTTCGTTGTCCGGATACTATACCGGATCAATCAAGGTGCTAGTAGATAAAAGTTGATTTGTTTGGGCTATCGAAAAATATGACGTTTGAGAGTTATGTGCCTAAGGAGGAGGTTGATAATCTTCTTTGAATATGTGTCAGCATTTAGGAGCATTGTGTCCTGGTTTATGACAGATCTAACATTGTATCTTGGTGAAAGAATTATCTGCTTGTGAAGACCATTGTGTTCGTGTAGGGTTACGAGAGTTGAAAGATTTACCACCATGAGTAGATTGATTTGTTCTTGAAGAACGGTCCAAACGATGGTTGGATCTTCCACGAGCGTTGTTCTGTTCCAAGAATTAACGACAACATTGGCTTAAGGCAAGGAATTGTGAAAACAATGTTTCTCCATGCATTCTTCTTAAGCTAACAATAGAGCCTCAATCTCATCAATTGTATACAGATCAAGGCGAGAGAGTATAGATGTGACAAACGAATCGTACTCATCGGGCAACCATCCAATATGGCCTTGATGTGATCTTCCTCAGTAATGGGTGTACATATGGCAGCAAATCTGTTACACGCTTGACGTTAAGAACGTAGGCATCAACTGACCGACCACGCTTCAGAATTTTAAGTTGAAGCTTGAGCTTTTTAATCTTTGCACAAGATTGAGTGGCATAGTAAATCTTGAGCTTCTTCCATATTTGGGCTGAAGTTGTGAGACCCACCATCTTGGTTAGAAGCATGGGTTTCATAGATGAAAGAAGCCAAGCCACAATTAAACTATCTTGTCGACGATATTTGAGGAATCTTGGATTGATAACATTGGAGACTTGATCTTCTTGAGTGAGATATTATGGAGGTGATGCAGAGCCATAAAGAAACTCTAAAAGTTTGAGGCCGATGATTGTTGCTTGAACTTGTTGTTCCCAAGTTAGGAAATTCTCTTCACCTAGTTTAAAATGGATGGGGGTAGAGAATACATGAGGTGTGGCGGAAGAATAAGCAGGAGTGGTGGCAAGAGTGGTGGTGGAGGATGATGAGGAACTTTCAGAAGCCATGGTCTAGTTTAGGCTCTGGATACCATGTTAGGATCATGTGAAGAGAGGAAACGAAAGAAAGCTTTTGTATATTATGAATGTGTTTATAACCATTACAAGGGAAGCTTATATAAGCAAAGACATATGCATATAGAAACATGCAGAATGTAAAACTAACTTATAACTAATCTGGTAGATTTAATAACTGATATATTATCTAACACACACACACACACACACACACACACACACACACACACACACACACACACACACACACACACACACACACACACACACATATATAAATATATATATATATATATATATATATATATATATATATATATATATATATTCAAAACATAATTTTTTATTTTATTGTTTAAGTAGAAAGAATTCATCAAAGAACGATATTTTCGTTGTCTCAAATCGACATTAAGGTATTATCAATTTTTTAAACATAATTGTCATGGAACTACACAAACTTAATAATGAGTGGTTAAATTCTTGGTTGAGTTTTTGGTGATGTTCTTCTACTGTGCTTTTAAACTACATTGATTTTGAGAGTGTTAGATGTTTGGTGGTGTTTTTCTACTTTATTTTTAAATTACATTGGTTTTGAGCCTTTGTTAATTTTTCTTTGGTATCCTTCTGCTATACTTTAAATTACATTGGTAGACAAAATACTATACTCAAAATTTATATATTTAATTACTAACACCAATTCAATAAAAAATAAACACAAAATTTAATGTAGGTATAATTATAAAGATGTTACAGAGATTAGAAGGATTGCTCATAGTTTTTTAATATTCTTAAACTCATCAATAATTGAATCAAAATTAAAATATTTAGCTATTTTTATTTTCAATGTAAATAACCATATTATTTGCAAAATATTCATCTTTCATTTTATTAATGTGCATAGATTGATTCAAAAGCTTTCATTTCATTGTTATGCGATGAACAACCATATTGTCATGTTTCCATCTACCCTTCATCTACTCAGTAGTTTCTCTTTTATCACTTTTAAAATATGAATTTACTATTTTATTTTTCATCAATATTTAAAAAGAAGGTTAAGACTAAAAAATAATTTATCATAATCTAATAAAGAATCGAGATAAATAATTACAAAAAAAAGCCTATAATTATCTCACTATTAAAAATCGACTATGATAAACCACATAATACATTACTTTTTCTTCTATATTCATAAAAATGAATATAATGATTAAAAAATAGTATTAAATATTAAACAAATATTTCACTATCAAGTGAAACAAAAGAGAGTTGTCTTTTTTTCTTTAAGAATGAAAGGATATATTAAAATGAGGACAAAAATGATGAGTGTGTCTAACCTTTTTTTTTTCAGTAACAAGATAGAACATATAAGTCAAAGAAATGAGTACAAAATGAAAAAAACTCAAAAGACAAATAGAGAGTAAATAAAAAATATATTAATAATTGTTTTTCTTTATTATATTATATTATATTTTTTATTGTTTATTCACATTAAATATTTTACTTAATAAAAAAATAAAAATATACCTAATTTGATTTTCATTAATTACTACTACCTAATTTGAAAAGATATATGTAATTTAAAGAATTTAAAAATACCTATCATTTAAAAAAAATATTAAATTACATATAATTTAAAAAAAAATCAAAAAGTTTGCGGGGCCATGACCCCCTTGTCTCTTATATCCTTCGCTGTCAACGAGTGGTTCCTTGGAGTATTAGCGGGAGATGTCATCAATCAACGGCAGACCTTTGAAGGGACATAGGGGGCCATGCCCCCCCAAAAATTTTATATCTACATAATTTAATTAATATATAAATTTAAATATATATTTAAAAATTAATATTTTTAATATATTTGATATTTTTAATTTTTTTATATATCTATGTTTAGTATATTTCTATTCTTTTTTTTTTCACATTTTCAATTTTACTTTTTTAATATTTTAAAAAATAAAACTAATTATTTTATTAACATTATCTTTTAAGTGATCACTTATTTAATTTAACCATTTTTTATTGGACTGTTTTTATTTGAAATTTAACCATTATAAATGAAAATTAATTATAGTATAATTATAAAAATTATTTGTATTTATTTTATAATTATAATGATAACAATAATTATAATTTTATTACTTTTTATTATCTTAAAAAAAGTAAATACAATGTTTTTACTGGTTTATATAAATATTTTGAAATTACTCTTTTGATTTTTATTTTCGTTAAAAAATGTGAAGTTAGTCCTCCAACTTTTCTTAGTCCCAATTTGATCTCGGTTTTTGAAAACATGATGCAATTTGGTCCTTTTACGTTAAATTTTCTGAATCAGATAAAGGTTTTTTAATCAAAATTGCAGTTGTGAATAAGGATGATTTTATTTGTTGGTGTAACTAACATAATCTTAGTGTCAGTCATGATGAAAAATCCTCGCTCCGCTTCAAGAAATTTAACAAAAATAACCAAATTGTATCAATTTTTAAAAAATTGGACTAAATTGAGACTAAAAAAAACTAGACGACCAACTTGACATTTTTTAACAAAAAATGAACCAAAAGAGTAATTCAACCAAAATTTTGGCACCCCAAAAATATTGGTGGAAGATCCACCACTGTCGTTGATACTTACATTTTTGTAAACATATACAATTTGAAATTTCTCATGTTTTTCATGAGGAAAATCATTGTTAGCTAATTTAGCTTTAATTCATAAAGAACAATACAAGTGGTTTAATGTTTTATCTCTATGTATTTATTTAGATTTTTTTCATAATATGTATAATTTACCTATGTTTCGTGCGGTGCAACTTTTATCCTGGGTTTGATGTGGTTTCCCCATATTTTGTATCGCTTCAATTCTTCTTTTTAATAAATTTTCATGTGATCGACAAATAATTGATAAATTTTGAAGTATCATCACAGTTGAGAATTCAAAATTGACAAGTTGATAATGATATCTAAGATGACCTTATTTAGAGAGAAAACCTAACACATTATTCAATTTAATTTGTTAACAATAAAGTGTTTCTACATGTTGGTGTTTAATTCTTGTGAGATTTTGTTATATTTTTTTGAGCGCAATTCATCGCATAGTTTTTCTTAACACTCTTCATCATAATTGACTTTTGCTTAATTTTTTAGCTATAGAATTGGCATGAATTTTTTAGAAAAAAAAATTCTTTTGAAATTGATTGTTGCAAATTTTATTTCCTTTCAAATTCCTTAATTTTTTTGCCAAATTACTTATGGTTTTTTTTTTTCTTTTGTTTTCACGCACCACAAACACGACTTAAAGTTGAACCTCACGTTAGTTATTCATTTTATTGCAATCCAAAATCACGTTTCTTCGTGGATGAGCTTCTTTCAAGATAAATTTATCTTTTCGTGAGTGAATAAATCTGTTTATGTTAAGTTTAATTTAAAAATATTTAAAATTGTAAAAATCAATGATAGTAATATTCGCATAATAATAAAAAGAGGTAATAATACATGATGAAGGGCATTATAATTGTCATTTACGGAGTCTATATTACCAAAATTAGCAGCATTCTCAAATTCATATGTTCGTTAAAAATTAATTTTAATGTAAAGTTTTTATTTGACAATAGTTGTATTCTGTTAACTGATGAAAACCATTGATGTGATTTTTAAGGTAATTATTATGAAAATAACAAACGTATTATGTTGCAGTTTATTATTAAATAAAAAACATTCTTATTTTAGAATTTCAGCGCATAAACTATCTTCTTTTTTATTTTATTTTAAAATTAGTTATTATAAAAATAAATACATAAATAATTGATGATTAGATAATCGTATGAGTATTTTAATAATTACTTGAAATATATTAGTATAGACAGAAATTCTATATTATCAACTAATTATTAGTCATTTTATATCTCAAGTAATATAAAAAATAACAATCTTATCTCATTCATATATCTATATACTTTGCAAAAAAATAATTACTTGATTATGTGAAACATTTAGCAGAGATAACTTTATCTTCTGTATAATTCAATCTGTTAGGATGAGTTAAAAATAAATTATCAACAAATTTTCAATATTTATAAAACAGAAACGTAGACATAAAATTGTGATAAAATTCAATATAGAAATAAATAAAACTCATTCCTATTGGTGCAACTAACTTTCCTGTTTTCTCAGTTTGTTTTAAATATTGAGTTAACAAAATTATTATATATTTTCACACCTAATGTAATTCTAAACTTATCAATCAATAAAAGAACTAACCGGGTTTTAAGGTAGTTGTTAGTAAAAATCCAAAACCATTTATTATTTATTCTTAAATATTTAATTTAAAAAAATAATATATATATATATATATATATATATATATTATATATATATATATATATATATATATAAATATAAATATAAATATTTGTTGCTGCCTTTTTTTGTTAGCTTT
>Ga0214542_1006035_pt1 | contig 22470 bp, 10 predicted proteins | sample CNSS1metaG_FD_160096 | JGI IMG/M metagenome (GOLD analysis project Ga0214542, IMG submission 160096) | Root nodule microbial communities from cowpea collected in UCLA plant growth center, Los Angeles, California, USA - CNSS1 | ecosystem: Host-associated > Plants > Roots > Nodule | place: USA...
TATTTATATGTATATATACTATATTATATTATATTATATTATATTATATTTTATGTGTAAATATATTATTTATTTATATATATTTTTTAGATTATTTAATAAATTATAAATAGTTTAGTAATTTAAGGGGGACGGGTATTTGGGCGGGTATATATATATCCCCATCCCCATTCTCAGTTAAAAATTTCGGGTATTACCCATACCCATACTCATACCCAGTCAAAGCGGGGATTCCCCGTCAAAACGGAGACGGGTTCGGGTGATACCCACGGGCACGGGTTTATTTACCATCTCTAAGTCAAACTGAATACTGTATTATATATAATTTTTTTTCTATAAAAGTGATTTCAATAAATTTATTAACGACAACCTCAGACTAGAACAAAACTCATATTGACACCCAACCTAAAAGAACAGGTAAACTTATTAAAACAGTATTCCAAGAAATAATTAATGTTAAATTGCAATATTTGTTTTAATTAAGCAACTTAAAATGTATAAGTTGGGAGTGGGGTTTATGAAACATAAATCGTTAACCTGATTCTGGTAGCAGGAGATTGTTCCACATCATAGATTCTTAATAAATTCAATAATTTAAGGGAAGGCCTCTGCAATTACTGCTCCTTTTTCACCCATAGTTGCCATTGGACTTAAGCACCACACTGCAAAATTAACTATTTAAGTTTAGAAACCTGTGAGTAATTAGATAGTTATTTTTATTTGATTTGATAAATAAAAAAAGTAGTAATTAGCAATTAGGTATTCCCAGAAGAAATTGAAATGAGAAGGAAACAGAGTGAGTCCTGAAAACCAAACCCACATCATGTTCATGCCGTAACCTCCCTCTCTCCAAGCGCATGATTGAAGAGTCCAACCTCTCTCCATGACGTGGCGCAATTTCATTGGTCCGTTTCCTCTCGTCGGGATTCATCCCAACACACCAATAAACAAAACCAGTCACTCTCGCTCCTTTTTCTCTCTCTTTCTTTCTCTCTCTCTCTCTCTCTCTCTCTCTCTCTCCATCTGTGTTTTTCTCTCTGCAAAATTCCCCCAATTTCTCCACTACCCTATCTCTTCTGCTCCTCAAACTCCCACATTCGAACCCAGCAATGCACGATCTTCCGTACGAATGCAATTTTGATATTTGATTTCCTACTTTGCCCTTTTCACCGTCGAATTGGAAATGCTAGAGGCAATGGAAAGCTCAGTCAATGGTGGGTTCTCCCATTTGCAGAGCTGCGGAGACAGCAGTGAAGAAGAGTTATCGGTGCTGCCACGTCATACCAAAGTGGTGGTAACCGGAAATAACCGTACCAAATCGGTGCTCGTTGGTCTCCAAGGTGTTGTTAAGAAAGCCGTTGGTCTTGGAGGATGGCATTGGCTGGTAATTTTCTCATTCTCATCAAAACACGACACTGCGGATTTTTTAATTTCTTTGTTCTAATTTCAGTTGCTAATGTCGTTTGTTTGCATTGTTGTGAAACCGTGTCTTTCGTCTAACGGATGACCCCTGTCGGTCAATTTTGGTAGCTTCTGTTTTATTACTTCACGCGGCTAATTCTGCTCTAATTTAATTACACTGGAGTCCCTGTTTCTTGAATTTTACTACTGAGTGATTGTTATCTGAATTACACTCAATTATTTTAATCCAAAATTTCTAATGCCGAGTTCTTCGTGTTACAACTTGATTAGGTTTTATTTGACTGTGCATGATTTGAGATATAATTCACAATTACTAATTGTGGGTATCCATTGCATGTCTTTCTTCTTTGCTGGATCTGCTGTTTTATGAAGAGCTCTTTGAGGATCAGTAGTTAATTGGGTCTTCTGTTTGCTCGTTTTATTGACGGAAGTAAATTATATGATCCTTGCTCTGGGTTTTTTGTTGCTAATTCCACATCTTAGTTCTGAATTGTGTTTGGATTAAGTTTATGCTATTAATAAGATAGTTGAATCTGAATTGTGCTTGGAGTAAGGTTATGCTATTAATAAGACAGTTGAATCTAAACTCCCATTAGAATCAGAACTATTTCTTGAAGCTTTCAATCGTACCATTGTTTCTTCTTCCAATTTAGCCTTTCTGATAGTTTTATGGGTGTCTATGAAATGACTGATTATATTACATGATCAATTTACATTGGAATCAAACTGCTATATGGGAGATTTTAAATCCTCCATCTTAATGGCTAAAAGCTTTAATGTCCATTTTCCTATATTGAAATATCCCAACCTAATATCCATGCAATAAATGAATTGAAAGAAACAAGAAACTTCAACTATAAAAGTTACTATGACTAAATTTATAATTCTTAATTCATTCAAACATGGTCCTAAATCATCCAAACATCGGATAGAATAACTGCAGAACTTTGTAAGCATAACTTTGAACTATCCAAACATAAATCTAACAATAAACTTCTACAACAACTGTTTTTGTAGACTTTGACACCGTGTTCTATCACTTTCCAAAAGTTAACAATAAATGTTCATTTTTTTCCTCTTTAATAGGTATATAGATGTGTCTTTAACATTACTGGAGAAGAAAAAAGTTGATCTTAATTAATGTAGAAAAATGATTTAAACTTGTCTTCATTATAGGATTAAAAGTAAGCATATTGGATATAATACATCTTAAGCATATAAAAGATATTTATGTTGATATTCCCTAGATCTGATTAAATTTAAGTTCTGATTTTAATAGTGATAATATTTTTTTTATCATACCTTATCCTCTTCCTGGTATCAAATTTATCTTGTTGTAAACAGTATATTTTAGATTTTTTTAATTCATTTTTAAGAATTTAAATTATTCATATTTTTTTTGTTTATATGAGGGAAGTTTTCATACAATATATATGATATATTTTTTTTTATATGCGTACAAATTTAAAAGTATAGCTTTAATTTTAATATTCAATGTCTAAAAATATTATCTTTGAGATCATGATTGTTTGCATAGATATAATGATTTGCTTCGTTGAATTATGAATATTTATTTGCACTGTGAAAAATGTATTATTCACAAAAACTTAATAAATGAAAAAAAAATTGAATTGAATCAAATTAAACTTATCTTAATCACACATAAAAACAACTGTATTTAAATAAAAGAATAAATAGTTTTACAGTTATCTCAATCAGAGTACCATCTATGTTAAGTTTGTTGACTTTTAAAAGTCTTATGAGGGGAGACTTGTGATTATATGACAGTTTAAAAAAATTTATACTGGTAAGTTTGTGCCTGATCATTAAACTCTTGAAATATATATGTGTGTGATAATTTTTAAGTAAGTAATTATATTAAATTGATGTGAGTATAGAGTGAGATGAGTCCTATAACACCCACACTCGCACTGATTGTCCCTGAATTTTTTAGTAAATTCCCCCTGTTGCAGATATTTTACAGTTCCTGTAGGTTCCAGATAGAATTTTGATCCTTAGGTGTCATTTTCTGTGAGATGAATATTTTACATTGTTCTTAATTGGCACAAACGCAGGTTCTTACAAATGGTATTGAAGTGAAACTACAGAGGAATGCTCTTAGCGTCATTGAAGCACCCACGGGTAATGAGGAAGATGATGACCTTGAATTTGAAAATATGCAGTGGAATGGATCTGATATGGGTGAGTACTTTACAGTTTGTAATTGTTTTGCCTGCTGATATTGTGAATATTATGTGTGCATCCGACACTGAAAGTAGACCCATTTTGGAATGCTGTGGTATTTTTATTAATTGATTGTTGTTTTGGCTTCCATATTCGTGGGTTTCCAAAGTGGAAAAAGGTTGGTAACATTGGATCCATTGTCTTCTGGTTTTGCTTTTGTTATCTCTGAAGTTCTAGTGTTCTGCTTTACTCTCCCATGACCCCACCACTTTATAATTTTCCTTTTTCGGTTGTGATATTTTTTTGAATTCTCAGCATCCGACGACACACAAAAGTCCCACAAATCGAGACACAGAATGCATAGAACATTGGGATCATCTCACAAGACCATGAGTAGGTCCTTCTCTGGCGATTCACACTCGAAGGGGTCCGTTTCTATGCCTCATGGGTCCACGGTATATAAACATCATTTTTCTTTTCTTTTCTTAATTTCTTTTTTATCCACTGACATAGTCAATGATTTAGTTATTAGTTAGTATTCTCTATTAACATTATTATATTGAATCTTTTCTGTAGAAGGTGGACTTGAGCAAACTTGAAATGGCTGCATTGTGGAGATATTGGCGACATTTTAATCTTGTAAATACTTTGAACTATCCGCGTTGTTACTTTGTTGCAGAGAAGTCTCTCCTTTTTACTTACTTCTTGAGATGGATCTGTAGGTGGACGCCGTCCCAAACCCATCAAAAGAGCAGCTAGTGGACATTGTTCAGAGGCATTTCATGTCGCAGGTATCTAAATATTATATGCTGCATAAATTAAGATTTTAATTGTTGAATTTCATGTCTGATTGCAATTTTTCCGAGAGCTCTGTTATCACATGATAAAAAAAAACATACTTTCTAATCTTTGAGAATCAAAATTTGTAAGAAAGGAGTATTCTTGTTATGAATAAGCAGTTAATTATTATACTCTATTCTTTGATGGTGCAGTATTTTGAGTAATGTAAACAGAACATGTTATAGCTTTGTAAATAAGTATTATTATATCAGTAAAGGAACACATCCCACGTGAAGGGCACATGAAAAAAAAACATAGCTTTTCATATTTCACGCAAATGTAGTTCCCAGGTAGTTATGAATGTGACCGGGGCAAGCTTGACATTAATTGTACGAAAGGAAAGAAGAATTGGGTTTAAATGTATGTGAAGTGTTTTGGTAAGATTGATGAAGAAGGAGAAATTTAGGTGGTAGTCTGAAGTTGTGTTTGTTTTTTGTGAAGCAAATTGACGAGTTGCAGGTGATTGTGGGATTTGTCCAGGCTGCAAAGAGGCTGAAGACTGTATGCAAATGAGATGGAATGATGTTTGATAAGTTAAACTGTGTATGCTAACAAAGATAATGTATGTAATATCCACTTCCCTTGGTATTATGTAACATATTTATCGGTAATTTTGAATATTCTGATATAGTAGTAGGTTAGTAGTTTGAGATTATATAGAGGTTCTTACTCTTTTGTAGCCACCCAGTTGTGTAGATATGTATGACATTGCAACTGGAACGTAGGGAAGTCTCCACGGCTTTCTTTTCAACTTCATTCAATGTATTGCTGACCTGGGAAGTGCTTTTCAGACACCTTAATGTATATATTCTTTCACTTTCTCTCAACTTTCTTTCATTCGTTTTACATCACTCCCTCCACCTGTGGATTGCTGCCACCATCTTAAAGATACTGCACACAGATTGTTTTTCACTTCAAATCAAAAATGCTCCCTTATTATTGGCTTCAATTTGCACGTCAAATACACAAGTTCATGTAACGCCGACGCAAAATTAAACATCACAGATGCCAATGTTTTCTTTCTCCGTTCCCTCTCTCCTTTTTCTCACTTCTCTCTCTTCTCTTATTTTAGACTCATTTTCTTAGGGTTACTGGTGATTTAGACTGAGTAGACTTCCATCTAGATTCCATTTTAAGTTTGACATTTACTGTGTGGCTACCCTACTATAATTGAGTTGAATCATCAATTTGAATAATTAAAGAACACTTTACACCTTCACTCTTAACAGAAATATTTTCAAAATTAACAATTTAAATGTTATTCAAATAGATGATGTAAATAATATTGATTGTGAGTATTTTTTAATCACAATACTCATACAACAATATTCATATTATATGAATCATAATATTGTTTTCTTTATATATTGAAATTAGTAAATAATTAATACTTTTAATAAAAATGATAAGTGGTAATGACTGTTTTGTTATACATTTTCTTACTATTTTATATTTAAATTTGTGATAATATTTTTTTTACTTATTCAAATGGATTATAAACAACAATAATAGTTATTGGCAATAATTTTACTATTTTTGGACGTAACCATGAAAATTAAATTCTTATTTTAATTAGTACTATCTGTGCATATTTATTTAAAAATAAAAACAACTCAAACAAGAAAGTTTCAATTAATTATTTTTCTACATATTTAATCACAATTTTACTTTTTTATATTTTACTAATTGTTAATTATAATAGTCATATATAAAGTAATTATATTCATTGAATTTTATTATCCTAAAAGTATGAGACATTAAGTTGCAAACACATGTGTTTCTACTATTCCACTAAATTGAGTTGAAATAATTTTACGAGGTTTAGAAGTCTAAACTCAATGTAGTTATAATTTGATGCACAAAATGAAGTGGAAACCTACCAACAAAAGTATAATTAGTGTGTTTTGGGTTGAGTGGACTTAATAATTAATCACAATTCGCTTACACCCTTTACTTTTTATTTTTTATTTTTTCTCTCCTCTTTTCTTTATTTTCACTCTTCCCTGTCTACTTTATACTAACAACTTAATATAAAATATTAATATTTTCCTTTAAAATTATTTAGTATTAATTCATTTTAAATCAATAATTTTTTTCCACAAAATTTAACATAAAAAACTTTTTATTTTGAAAATATATTAAATAAATAAATATTATTTATATAAAAATGTAAAAGCTTATTATTATTTCAAGACTTTAAATTAAAAATATCTTTAATATTTTATAGGAGTTTAATCCATATCTTATAATTATTGAATCTCTTGCTGATCATTTGAAATAAAGGGTTAAATATATTTTTGATCCCTTCATTTTAATTGAAAATTGGAATTAGTTCTTACTCAAAACTATGGTCCAATTTAGTTCTTCAACTTTAAAAATGCTTGAATTTAGTATTTTAACCAATTTTTTGTTAAGTTTATTTGATGTTTCAAATGTGACTCTCAGCTAACATTGAAACAAAAATGTGTCAAAATATGTAAATAATTTAAATACTATCATGAAATGCGTTTGAAACTTTAAATAAACTTAAGAAAAATTGTCTAAAAGGAATAACTTCAAACATTTCTAAATCTAAATTGCATCAAAATAAAGAAATAAAGATATATTTAACCAAAAGAAACTCGGTTAAAATTTTGAAAAATTTAAATTGACTTGTTGAATTCTAAATTTTAAAATTATTCATTCAAACCTAATGTACTATTTGGTAATAAATAAAAAATAAAATTTAGGCGCATGTAGAGATAGAATTCATAAAAAAGGTAAAAAATAAATGTAAATAATGCGAAGTAGGTAAGAAATTGAGTGAGAAAGGGAAATGTGATAGTGGGTGTGGGTCAGAGAGCTTTGGAGAAAATTGAATTTCAATATCTGCCTTCACTTAACACCAAACATATCAGACACGCCAATAAAGTTTGTTGGTCGGTTGGTGCTTTCTTTGACATTCATTATCACACATTATATTATTAAATCCATTCTTCAAAACTCTTCAAAACCAAAATCCACACACTGCATTTTTAACTAACTCATCTTAACTCTCTCCTCTTTGACCCTTTGCCCCTATAAGTACACCATTTGTCTCTATTATTCATTATAACTCATTCTATAACACTTTTTTATCAGTGGTCTTAGTAACAAACAGAAAAGAAAAAAACATGAGTAACTTTCGAGTGTGGATTGTGTTTCTTTTGGCTCTGTCACTCTCCAATTCATGTGTTCTTGTCCACTCTCACCATGCTGCACACAAACCTGATTGCTACCACCCCACACCTCCGAAGCATAGGCACCGTAAAACTCCTCCACCGCCACCGTTGTGGTTGTCGCCACCGCCACCGGCGGCGTTTTATTTCTTTTCTCCACCACCTCCTAGCCCTCCTTATTTTCATCGAAGTCACAGGCATGTGGGGCAGGACCCAAAACACGTGGCCCCACCAAGGCTTCGGGTACTTTGATTTGACATCAGATATCACTTGTGCTTCATCGAGCATATGTGAAAAAAGAAAAGAAAAATTGGTTCTTGTTGTAATAGTGGCTTGAGTTAATTATCTTGCACTCTCGTCTCCTTTGTCTTCTTCTGTTCTTGAAGAACACATTACTCCTTTGGTGTTGTTGTTAATGTGGAAGTACCTGAACTTGTTGATTTGTGATGAAAATGTTGGCCATCTTACATGGTTATTAAACATAGTTATATACTTTAGAATGGTGTAATTTAACTCTGAATTTACGATAAAAATTTTGAATTTTTTGAGTGTGAAAAATTAGTTACAAGCTTATAAGACTTTAAGAAAAAAAAAATTGTGAAGAATTTAAGTTCAAATGAAAAAATTAAATAATGTAAAAAATAAAAACTCATGAGTATATTATTTTGAGGGTTTTCTTGTTGGATATGTCAATTATTTATGAGTTATATTTGTATTTTATTGATACGAATATAATATGATGAATGAAGATTTCTTATATTGAAAGACTTTCTAACAAATCTTTCAAACAAGAGTGTCTTGTTGCAGTTTATCATATTATAGGAGGTGTGTGTCTTAAGATTTTGGTTAAAAATAATGTTAATTCTTTATATGAATAGAATTTGTATTTTATTAATGTTGTATTTTTCAAGTAAATTTTTTTTTTTTAAATTCATGATTTTAAAGTAAAGTCATGCTTACTTACACAAATTTAATGTAAAAAAAAAAAGTTGTGTATGTCAAATACAACTTTAACTAATGATACCTTCTGAAATTTTTTTTGTTAAATATTATATGATTTTTCTTTATAAAATATCATGAAAGTAGTAAATTTGAGAGAGAATTTGTAAGTTACAAAACATAATTTTGGCATATTTTAAACTTATTTCACAAGCTTTTTAGCTGGCTCCCGAAAAACATTAATTAATACATTAGAAATTTGTAAGATATTAACATACACACAACTATACCATACTCACTATTTATTTCCGCGAAAATATAGAATATAGAGAAATAAAGATGAAATATTAGGGTAGGTAAATATAACTTTTCCAAAATGAGTAAATAAAAAATAACTATTTTATGCCAAAATTAATAAAAGATAAAATATCTTTCAAATTTTTTATAGATCTATTTTTTATTTAAGTTTAGAGTAAAATGTTCACAATTCATTTTATTTTATCCCTCCTAATTTCTTTTTTCTCTTTCTCTTATCATCAAAAGAAAATTATGAGCTGATCTAAAAAAATACAAAAAGTAAATACGACGAGACGGAATTACTGGTAGATTATATGTCTACATAGTAAGAATAGGAAATAAAAAAAAAAAAAAGAAAAAAAAAAAAAAAAGTGGTAAACACCATGAAATAAAATTTTAACTTAAATATTTTCTCTAAAAATGTGTCGGAAAATGTTTTAAATTGTTCAAGCCCTTCAATTAGATTCTCATTATAATTCCTCCGAAACCCTTCCCTACTTTAATTTTGTTTGTCCTATTTAATTGGAAATATTAAAATTATTTACAAATATAAAAACAAGGAGCTCTTGTAAATTTAAATAGCATGGTTTCAAGTTTATTTATAAAATTTACTAAGAAACTTTTAGATGGTGTGTTTTCCATTGATATAAAAAATTATCAATATCTTTTTATAAAAAAATCATAAAAAATAGCAAACAATTACTATTTTTCTATTAATTTTTTTTTTAATTTTTTAACTGAAATTTATGATAAAGTATTTTATAAAATAACTAAAGTGAGATTTATAAAAAAAACAATATATTTTGTTAAGAACATTTTAATAACATTTAAAAAAAATAAATACTATATGTTATGTAATTTTATTTATGGTAATAGCTATTTTTAAATATATCAGAATATTATGTTTATATTATTTGTAGTGATGCAAAATGAGAAGATGAGTGAAAATTAACTATTGTAATCTAAGAAAATGTTAAATGGTGTGCATTAATGGTGAATATTTCTAATTAAAAGGTTCCTCGTGTCTGTCCAAATTTAATTTGTAGTTTTTGTTGTTATAAAAAATGGAGACACTAAAGTTCAAATTTGAAATCTGTGTGTACCAAAGTATTCATCACTATGTCAATTTCATTGAATATTAAACATACACATTTATTGTGGTCTTCCATGCGACATAATTAGGTATCATACTTTCATACACTTGCCATTTTTCTGGTGTTCTACATTTATAGAAACATGATATATATGTAAATAAACTTATTAGATATATTATTTTAAATTAAAAACCAAGGCCATGAGATGTTACATAACATAACATTAGTTTGATACGTGACTAATTTTTTATTTAAAATAAAATAAAAAATTATTATATAACACTTATTTAATATTATTAATACAAATAACTTAATTATATTGAATTTTTCAAAATATAATCAGAATTGAGACATATAAAAAAAAAGAAAATATTCAAGAGTTTTTTATGAAAATAAAGTCAAATGGAATGATTTAATCTAATTTTTATGGAATATTATTATTTGTTTGTTTTTTCATATAATTGATTCTATTTTAATTTTATTATTTAATTTATTAAATGAAATAACATAACTTTTTATAAAAATAATTACAATTTTATAATTTCATTTTTGTTAATGTTTTAGTTTGTGGTGTTTATTTGAGGAGTTAAACAGTTATATTGACATATGAACTTAAGTTTAAAATATGAAAAATTGATAAAAATAAATAAAACTTATTTAAAAATACTCAAATTTATGAAATTTTAAAACTTAATTAAATCTATAATAACAAAAATTTAACTCTACAATTTATATTTGTATATTTGTAAAGAAAAATGAAATTTGATCACATGGACTATCATTTATATACCTCCAACATGATTTTTAACGAAATGAATACTGTTTCTTAATTTACAATGCTCAAATTATGGACATGGTTGAACAAAAGTATTAGTATATATTTAAAAATAAATTTAAAGTAATTTATCTATAAGTTAAAAACGTTTCATATGTATAAGTGAACGGGAAGAAGTTTTCTTATATAATTTGTCTACATTTTAATTTTAATTTTAATATAAATTTATTTTAATCCTTTTCTCTATACATATTTATGAGACAAAAATTGTTGTAATACAAATTTTAGATGAGTAGTAATGTTGTTTTGTGACGGAGGTAATCGGATGGGTCAAGTCACAATCGAATCATGGTGTTTGGACTCATACGTTTCTTAAATAGAAAGAATTACGTCCTGACTAATAATTATAAGTTCTTTGGTACCTTAAGTTCTATGCCACTACTTTTTCTAATACATTTTGATGGGTACCTTAAGTTGCATATTCTTGGAATGCATTTAGACTTCGACTTATCTTATATATTATGATATTTTGCACGCACATTTAATTTTTTATTCCGCAATCATTCAGAACTTTATTTAGTTTCATGCAGAAGATTTCTAAGTTCTTATTTATCCCCTTCAACATATTTATAACTCACCCTTCAAGTCTTCAAGGGACGACCCAAATTTGAAGAATTGGCCGAAGGACAAATATAACAGAGGGATAAACTCATTGTGTTTATCAATTGTAAATATTTGTAACTTTGAAGAATTAAAGATTAGTTTTGCTAGATTAAAGTTTTAACGAGCTACTTTTAAAATTAGTTGAAAACTAATTTGTAAGTAGATGCTTAACTTTGTCTCTGGATTTTTTTTTCGTAAATTTTAAATCCTGGTCATTTCCTGAACTTTAAAGTGTTTTAATACAAGTTATAAAATTTATATAGATATCATCTATAAGAAAAAGAAAATACTATATTACTTGCATTATCAAAGATGCATGAAATTGATAACATTTTTACGTGTCAATTACTTTTATAAGTTATTTAAAAAGTATGTGTTGTATTAATTAAGATTTCAATGGTGTAATATATCTTGGTTATCCGAATGAAATTCTGAACATAAGACATAAACAATGTTGTTCTTTGAATAAATAATACAGAGTATGTTATTTTGAAAAGGAAAATAGTTGAAAAACTTAAAATATAGTTGAAAAACAACACTATAATTCACTGTATTAAGTTGCTGATAAAAAAAATCACAATATTAAGCCTTATCTTAAAACTTGGGTACCAGAACAGTAAAATTTAAAACATTAAAAAGTTAACATAAGTATATAAATAAATAAAATGTTTTTTTTTTTTTACATAAATCAGAAAATGTTTGTTTCCCAAACTAAAATTTAGCTTAAAATAGAATAATAGCGTGTAAGAAGAAGTATGGGAAGGAGAATATGATGGTTGTGATGACTGTGAAAGCAAGAATATTCTTGACATTGGGCCTTAGTTTGAATGAGAGAGAGGGCCCAATAAGAGGGTTTTGAAAGCCTTTAAATTGAAGTTCAATTCTTCATGCATCCACTGAAAGCAAACACAAGACACACACATAACACGTCAATGGCACCTGGGAAAGTTTTCCCAAAACGTCTTTTCGATGCTGTTAAAATGTCGTTGCGTACTGTCCTAACCTCGCCGGAATCCTCCGACAAAAGCTTCTTCCGCCGCTTTCTTGAGGTTAGAAGTGTGTATGGCCACTCCGACATTCCCTCACTTCCGGCGAGAGACAAACTCAGGGACAAATTCAAAGGCATCGGGACCGTTGATCTTAATGTTAATCATCCAACGGCTCCGGATGCCAGCAGAATTTTCATCAATGATGCGAGGAAGACTCTTAGGACTTTGCAGATGGAAAAAGTGAAAGCGAAGCTGAGAGACATTCCTCACACCTCAATTTCTTACTCTCACTACTTTGGAATCTGTCTTCAGCACTGTGATTACAATCAACGTCAAGCCACGGAGTTCGCCGAGACATTGGATCACTCTGGAAATGTCATCGTTTCCGGTGACGTCGTTTTTCTACGCCCAGAACAGGTTGGTCTCTTCAAAAGTAAACAATTATTTTTTATTGTAGAATAAAATTAATGAAAGTAAGAACAAGATTTAGGATGTAAAATTTAGTAGATTTCATTTTTTTATGGTGTAACTGATTTTGCTAGGTGAGAATCTACTTGTTAACATAGTATTTGAGTGAGCCTATCTTAATTATGTTCATTTATAAATTGAATTTTAAAAAATTGAGTTATATTTAAATCTCATCACTTACTTCGAAACGAGACGAAGGTTCTAATGATCTCCTAATTCTGAGGGTAGTTTGAAGCAGTGTAGAGAGAGTGTATACTAAATAAATCATAACAAGACTAATATTTTTAGTAAAGATTTCAAAGAGAATGTTACATTCCAAGTAGTTACATTTAAAATTATTTATATTTTAAACATATCATTAAATAAAATAAAATATGTTCATAAACGAGCGATTAAGTTTAAAGTTTATATGCTTTTTTGTAAATATTTTTTTTTCAAATTATCTGTTAAAATGATATAATTAAAAACTCGTAAAAAGTTATCAAACAAAATTGATAAACCCTAAACCCTAAACCTTAAATCCTATATCTTACTACAATTTGAAATAATTTTAAATTGCAAGTGAATAGAACACGTGAAAAATAAAAATTTAAAATTATTTAAAGTACATATAAGATATGCTTAATTAACTAAAGCAAAACGTAAAATATACATATACCAAAAAAAATTGAATTCTAAAATACAATTAATTTACTATACTTGGATTTCAAACATGAAAAACTACTTTCAAGAAAATAAACTATTGTTTAATATATTAAGGTTGGTTACTTTACATTTAAGTTAAACAACTATTTTATACATATCTTGCCAGAAGATGTTTAAGAATGCTTAAAGTTTCAACGATTTTAGTCGACTTTGATTAATTTGTTTTCGAAAATGAAAGCTACTTTTTATTTTATATACATAAAAAGTGATAGGAATGGAATGCATCTTTAACATTAATTGGTAATATATGAACTGTGTCCCGACGAAAAAATTCTTCCTAAATATTTTATCCCAATTGTGAGTTAAAGTTTTTAACAAGACGGGTGAATAGATTTTTTGGAAGACGATTATTTCATTTCGAAATCACATTTGATCCACGATTTCATTCATATCTAAAGCTTCCTTTCAATTAAAGAGAGTAATGGCTGTATGAACACAATTTTGAAAAATAATAATTTTTAACTGCTGCAAAGTTAATTAAAAAAAGTTTTAAATGTTGCTTATTGGTGAGGGATTTGTGAAAATATCAGTGTGATGAATGAATAAAATGTAATGCTGTTTGAATTTACAGGTAGCTAAAACAATTGGGAGGTTGATATCTGAATCAATACCAAATCCAAAGGACCCTAGAAGGAAGGAGTTGGAGATGATGGAAAAGCAAAAGTCAATGATTGATGAAAAGGCCAAGGCCCAGGTGCGATGCGAGCTTTACTGTGGGCTGGGCTTCTTAACCGTTCAAACAATTGGGCTGATGAGACTTACTTTCTGGGAAATAGGCTGGAATGTGATGGAGCCCATATGTTTTTATCTGATGTCTCCGTATTTCTCTTTAGCATACATGTTCTTCCTAAGGACATCAACACAACCCACCTTCCAGGACTATTTCCAAAGCAGGTTTAAGACAAAACAACAGCGTCTTATGAAGATTTACAATCTTGACATTCAAAGGTACAACTACCTTTGTAAAGCATGTTATGTTCCTGCCAAATCCCAACCTTTTTCGCCTTAAAACCACATTCATCATTCAAACCCTTTCTCCACCACCACCACCACATTTCATTTATCACTTTTGTTTAACATTTCAAAACACAGTGATCATAAGGTACATATCCAATTAGTTAAGATTTTTTACTAGTTAAGCTCAATTATAACTCTTCACCTTTAGAAATGTCGTATCTCGTTGAAAAAAATAAATATGTTTGAAAGGGAGAAGTTTCAGAACTCTGGATTATAGTCCGAAATATCTTTACGTTGTTTGTTTTTGTTTTTGTGGTATAAATTGCAAGAGTCATTGTAGTAGTTGGTAGCTACTGGCACAGTAGTCAATTTCTAGTATACATACGAACACGTGTATAGAGAACAAAAAAATTGATCAACTTGTAGCTAAGCCATGACCCACCATTTTTTATAGGTTTATATCTTTATCTGTATGAATATATCATGCATTATTCATGTTGTCATGTGCATTGAAAATGACAGCAGCGTAGCTTAGTCTGTAATTAAACAAACAGATTAAAATGGTGAGAGTTCAGAAACCCATGCAGCTCTACCGTATAATTGAGGCACTAATATGTGATAACTATTTTTAAAAGAGAAGATGTAATAATTTTTTTTTATAAGTCCAAAATATTTTTTTAATCAATTAATTTATTATAAAATAATATATATATATTATTAATAATTAGTCTTATTTATTTATTTATATTATTTTTTATACGTTTTGTTTGAAATGAGTTTGTTTAAATAGAAGTGGTGTGGACATTAGTGTCTGGCTTGAGGTCCACCAGCGCGTTCCCTGGCACCAAAAGGTCCACACAGGTGTTATGTAAAACAGTGCCCTTTGATGCAACACTTGTAATTGGGTTGTTTTGAGAAATTTCGATTATTGGGGGGTATGAAATTTCGATTATTGGGGGGTATGCAACACATGCAGCATTAAATTTTGTTCACATTCACATTCTTTTTCTTTCATTGGGGGGTATGAATGACAAGGATTTTATTATCCTGTATCCATTTACGAAGTAAAAATTCATTAAGATTAATTAAATGATTAGTTGACAGAACTCAACAACTACATAAAAAAACCATTACACACCACCAAAGTTCACTTCCCACGGATCATTAAGGACTTACCCATTTTCTCATCTCATATTTAAGAGAAGATATATATAAAACTTTTATTTCATCCCTATCTGCGAGATATACAAATGATACGAGATCAAATATATATATATATATATATATATATATATATATATATATATATATATATATATATATATCTCCAGTAAATATGGAGATTTATGTTAAAACACATATTTATTTAAAACATATTTAGAAAGATGGGTTCATTTGTCATTCTTAATAACAAGGACTAATTTGATAATACATTTTGATGAGAAAAAAAAAATGTATAAGATAATTTGTTTTTATAGAAATTTTAAATTTTTAAATTTCAGTTAAAAAAGGAAAGTTTTAAATTTCTCTTTATTTGTTACATTTACTTTTTCCCTTTATTTCAGCTGAGTAGTTTAAGGTGTATGGCTTAGTGGAATATCTTTAACATTTGATAGATATATTTTAGTTGGGTTAATTGGAATTTTATGTAAGTTTTTCAACACTTGATTTTTCTTTAATTTTAGTCTGACAAAAAATATTCCATACTAAACTTGATTATTGTTATTTTTCAACAATATTTATAATTATTTTTTCACCAATACAATAATTATTTATTTATTATGTTATTTAATAGTGTTGTTTCAACCAATATTGAAAAAATAATTTTACGTGATTTCAACCAAAACTATAATAACAAATATTAATCAAAACTAACTGAGCTTTAAAAAAATCATGTTAAGGTCAAATAGTTTTTTTATCAGCCTTTGCTTGAAAAATAACTCATTTTTGTATTTAGCAATTATTTTAACTTGAAAAATAAAACTTAATAATTTTTTTATCCAGATAGAGTAAACTATTTGAACAGGAAACAAATTAAAATTTAATATATTTTAATTTATTGAATTCTGTCAAACTATTATCGAAATGCACCATAATAACATTATAATCCCTCAATTTCACATTCGTGACGCTTTTATGACAAAAAAAATATAAAATTAAACGATTTTCTCACACTTTAATGACATAGGACGGAAAATGGAAGGTTGGCCAATTTAAATACAACCACTTCTCATGTTTAAACAAGCTTAAATACCTTTTGGTTCTCATTTTCGTAAGATTTGTTGCAGATGATCCTCATTTTGATAGGATGTTTAAAATGGTCCTCATTTTGACCGAATGTTTAAAATGGTCATCATACGGAGATACTCGTGTGAAGACTTAAATATACTCATGTGGAAGACTGTTAGGAGCACACACCGAGCAGTTTGGAAAATAGTGAAGTTAATAATTAAAGATGAAGAAATTTCCCTAATTGCAAAATTTTCCCTAAATTAAAAAACTAACGTTAATTAGCAATATGTACAGTACACGTAACACACCCTAATACAAACCGTGCCACCTGTATAATGCTCCGTTAATGATTTAAACGCGTTACAGAAAATGACCAAATAAAACATGAATTGCGAGAATGATGACCATTTTAAACATTCGGTCAAAATGAGATCATTTTAAACATCCTGTCAAAATGAGGATCATCCCTAACAAACATTACGAAAATAAGGACAAAAAAGGTATTTAAGCCTTTAAACAACTAATTCCATTTCAAAACAAATGTGTTTTTAATCTTTAAAAAAGTTTTAGTTTATTGTAAATACAAATTACGTTGATGTTTACAAAACACAAAATAATATATATATATATATATATATATATATATATATATATATAAAAAAAAAAAAAAATATATTTAAAAAAAATTATTTACTTTTGTTTCTAACACTAATATACATAATCTGATAATCCAACGGGAATATAAATTATCGATCCTAACATTAATGTCTTCTGAAGTGTGAATCTGAAATTAGACCATACAAATACTCCAAAAAGCTTCACTATTGCATTTCCCAGACGTTACTTGATCATACGTTATACCTATAGAAGGCAACAAGTACCCTAACTACTAAAAATATTTGGTATATCTATTCATTAACGTGTTTATTTATATATATGTGTATAAATCAAGCACATAGATACTTACTAAAAGATATTATATATTTTTCTTTGAAAAAAAATTATTTTTTATACGATAGTAGACAAAAACTACACTACGAATCAATTAAATCCATTATCAACGACTTTTGAGACTATTAATGTAAAAACAGTAGTTTTGGTCATAAACAGACATTTGTAATTAAATGAGGTTATAACAATCTATTATTAACAGAGAAAAAAAACGTACTTGAATTAAGAAATCCACTATAATATTAATTGTAATTTAATTCGAAACATTTCAAAGATTATAATTCAAACTTAGTTATAATTGTGTATTAGACGGTATAAATGTTATATTTCTAATTAAATTTTGAGGTTAGATGACTGCATATACAGTCTGTTAGATATTTCGAAGGTCTAAAATAAAATAAAAATTGAAAACTTGTAGTGTTTGACTCAATAAAATATCAGCAATTTACTCATAATAAGTATTATTATTTTAAAATATAACACTGAATACACAATATAACGTAACTCAATACTTCATCTCATCTTCTACTCTTTTAAGCATTGATGTTAAATATTTCGCTTATATAAAAAAGTAAAACTATACACAGTTAAATCTTATATTATATATACAGGAAGAAAAATTATAAATTCATTATTTTTAAATTTTAAATTAAATTGATTGAATGGTCGATCAAAATCGTTAAGGCACGTGCCTTTGTTTGTAAGTTGCAAGAAAATATGCATAAAAGTTATAAGTGGAAATTTTTTTGGGTTTAAAGTTATGATTATGCATTCCACAGTAGGCACCACTGCACCACGCATTAAACATTCTTCATGTGCGAGAGCATTGAGTTTCACCAAGCCATGTCTCGTACCAGTTCGTCTTTTTCTGATATTAATGAAAAAGAAACCAATTTTTTTTATATACCCAACATAACTATCAATATTCTGATATATATGATGCAGGTTGCAAAATTGTTTTGTAAAAAAATTAAGTGAGACAAGTCACAGTCTAGTATTAATCTTTTGTAGGATAATTGTCGAGAAAAAAATTATTATAATTAATTGTCCTGTGATAAATATCAACTGAACCGAATTACAATCATGACACTTAAACTTATATTATATTTTTTGTTAAATAAAAAAGTTGTACATACCATAAATTTTGACTTAACAGTAACTCTAGTAATAAGCCATTGATGCTAAAAATATCTACTAAGATTTGTGGTGAAAGAAATGAAAGGTTTATGATAAGTGGCGTATATGAAGCTACCTAGAACAAAGTTGTTACTGACATAAACACAAACAGTGTTGCAGTTGAAAACACACAAACCCCATGAGTGGTAGGCAACCTAATTGTTTATTAACTCTGCAGGTCAATCACCAAATACTTTTATATATAAAAAAAGTTCAGATTCTTTTACACCATTATTATGAGGATTTGTTGCTACCAAAGAAGCACTACTTATTTATCAAGGATTAGTTGCAACCTTAAAAAAAGAAAAAATCTGGTGCACACCAACAAACGAATAAAAGATAAAAAAAAAATTGTATCTCTTTGATTTCATGGAAAGACTCCTATGCTATACCTTGAGGTCCACCTTCCATGCTATAATAATTGACATAACAAATGAAGTATTGATTGTGATAGGAACAAGTTTTGGCCTAACTTTTTCTCCTCTCTAAACATGTCATAATAATTGTGTTTACCATCTTCCTAAATATTCCACTAAAACTTCATACCTAATTAAAAATTATAAATATTTTTTTGTTGCATCTTTCATTCTTTTAATTGAATGACTTTTAATTTTATATATATATATATATATATATATATATATATATATATATATATATATATATATATATATTTTTATTTTTTTTTTTTATATGTTTTTTTTTATTTTTTTTTCTCAATTTTAACCATCTTATTTCATATAGTATAAGTGTTTATTGATTTTGAGTTGTTAATGAAAAATAACTTAACGAACAATAGTTGAGAAGTGAGTGAGGGTTTGACCAACTACCATCATCCCATTCGTCATGTATGCAATGAAAAATACACAATTCCGATAGAAAATATTATAGATGCATCGGTCAAACACTACTTTTATCAGATAAACAGTTATAACTCATTTTTCTCAAAAAGTTTAACCTATAATTTTAACTGAAATTGTATAAAAAGAGTGAATAACTAAAACATGAAAATGTTAGGAATTTTGATTTAGAACCATTGAAATTATGATAAAGAATTGGAGTCTAATTTTGATTTAATTACATTGGAATGGGTGAGTTGTACTACACTCCAGAGTCAACGGTGATTAAACTCTGCCGTTACCAAAATACCTAACCTCAAACGGTGATATCAAACGCGGTATACCATCGTTTTTACCCTTTGAAAAGAGTTTTTGTAAGAAAATTGTAAAAGCAGGATTAAAATTTGTTGTGAGTAGCTGGATTTAGGTGAGTGGGTCATATTTGATTATATTATTATCACACCGAAACAAAGGAGCAATAACCCTACTTCACATTACCAAATTCCACTACCTCATCATTTATTTATTTATTTAAAGATCTCATTTCGTGTATTTTAAAATGACAAATGTAATGCATTTATATATATATATATATATAATATAATATAATACAAACAATTTTTAACTATTACTATAAATATTTTTTTTCAAAAAAATTTGGTCGACTTTAATAATTGTGATAGGTAAGAATTTTGTTTCGATGATTGTACGTGGTCGTGAGAGAGTATGATCTTCAGCCCTTTGTATGTGAGTTTCACGAAAGAGGTCCAGTTGACTAAAAAAATAATTTTTATGGAAATTAAACAATTAATTAGATTTATTAATTATTCTTATTATATATAATATTTAATTAATATTATTAATAAACAATAATAGTCATAATTAATAATAAATAATACCAATAATAATAATAAGTATTGTTATTAAATAATAATATATTAATTTTTACTATAAGAATAAAATAGTCATCTTATATTTTAATTTATTATTTTTTTAATTTATCATATTATTCATAAACGTGACAAAATTTACTCTCAACTCCATTCTCTTTCACTTTCAAATCCTTTAAAATAAAGACAAAAATTCATCTACTCAAATCCATTCACTCACTCTTTTTTAAATTTATCTCTTAACACACTTTAATATTAAATAATTATAAATATCACTGTGTTTGTCAAGTGTAACAAGTATTTATAAGGTCTAAATTAAAAAAAAAAATACTTGTGTGTACTTTTAGAAAATATTTATGAGATGAATGTATTATTTATAAGATACACCTAATGATATTTGTATATCTGTGTATTTAGCACTAATTACACACTTTAGTTAATATATGTGTTATTTTTACAGTACGTGAATGTGGTATTGAACTAAGATTTGTGTGAATTTAAATCTATCAACAGATGTTATTTATTATGTGTTACTTAAAATTTTAAATTATTAACCTACTTTTATATCTTATGTATTTTATGTTTTAGTGTATGTATATATTGTTTGTTTTTTATATTGTAAGATAAATAAATATTTTTAATATATATATATATATATATATATATATATATATATATATATATATATATATATATATAGACATGTTTTTTTTTTCGAGATGTTAAAAGATTGGTGATCTTTCACGTAAAACAACATTTTTTTTTCAAATTTATAATAATTACTTCGAAATTGATAAACTGAGTGACATATAATTTTAACTTATGGAAATCACATATTATGTAATTAATAGCCTGAATTTTGGATATTTTCTAATGCACAATAAACTATTACTATAAAAGAGTATCTCTGCACTCAATGCTCTCACTATATTACCACTGTATTTAATAATGAGTAGGTTGTACGGATACAATCCTCAACAATTACAAATATTAAAATATCTTATATTTAACATATGAATTAATTAGTGTGAAAATATTTTGTATATTTTTTTAATTTAAGTCTTAAAATTCGATGTATCTTTGAAGAGAAAAAATGACTGGCCTAAACTGTTGTGGTATCTTATAAATATTTGAAATTTTAATTAATTGTATTATACTGACATAATTCTTGCACATAATTGTTACCTCAGTTGTGACCTTTGTTACTTATTTTTCCCCCTTTGAGGTGGCATGTAGTTTTCTAATTTAATCTAATCTGGTAGGCCATTTTGCTAGGACGAAGGAATCACACCTTTTTATATTGTATTTTTTCTTGGATGAAGCAGCATAGGATTCATGAGTAGCAGTTCCCATTACAAAAATATCATTACTTTGTGTCAGATTATTTTATAATAAGCATGCAAGTTGTGGATTTTATACTTTCATTATTTTATTGTTTATCAGCTCCGCATACACTTTTATGGGACAAATAAGAAGAATAGAAAAAACATTAACACAACACACACTTCTTCCTTTTTCTTTTCCATTTAGTTGAATTTTATCCGAAAACCCCAAAATGGTTAGAATAAAAGCTAAATTAATTAAACACTTGTTTCATCATAACTATCAGAAAATAAGTAATTAATAAGTTAAGATATAATTAAAAATAAAAACATACATGAAAAACAATTAATTGAGGTAATTAAAAAAAATTATATTTATACATGTATTATTTCTTAAATAGAACCGTGTGAATATAACTAGTAAGCGTTCGATGTGAAAACCGTTTAGATCAAGATAAGATGTCGCATTACTTTTTTTTTTTTTTTTTTTTTTTTATTTTATTTTATTTTAATTTTTCTTTTTTTAGTTT
>Ga0214542_1006039_pt1 | contig 22459 bp, 16 predicted proteins | sample CNSS1metaG_FD_160096 | JGI IMG/M metagenome (GOLD analysis project Ga0214542, IMG submission 160096) | Root nodule microbial communities from cowpea collected in UCLA plant growth center, Los Angeles, California, USA - CNSS1 | ecosystem: Host-associated > Plants > Roots > Nodule | place: USA...
GCGGGCAGGTTCGTGTGAGCATCAGATTCCCGAGTCCAAGGCTAACAAATTGTATGATTTGGAGACTGATAAGTCTTGGGGTTAGGGTCTTGGCCAAGAATTATAGATAATGAATAAGATGGGTAAACGATCTATCTTGTGTTTATATGCTTGTTATTTTATTTTCTCAGCTCACCCTTTCTGTTTGTGTTTGACGATGATCGTGTGATTCGTTACACGGGAGCAGATGTTGATACAGGTGGTGCTGAGGATGTTCAGATGGCAGAGTGAGGGCTAGCATGGGATTAGAGCTAGAGTTTTACTCATATGTATTTTATATTTTAAATGCAAATTTTGGGAACTTGTAACATTTTATGAATTCAATTATGAGTTTTGGCGCGCTATCTTAATAAATTGAAATTTTCCCGCGTTGGGATTTTTATCGAGATGGCTATTAATGCAATTATTTATTTTAATATTTATTTTTAAGTAATATTCCCTAGGGATGTTACAACATTTGCCACACGTGGCATTATCCTGCCACATGGCATTGACATTGCCACGTGTCACAATAGAGACTTGATGTGACAACAAAAAATTTTGTAGAAAAAAAATTAAAAAGACTAAAAAAGTTAAATTTTTTTTTAAGAAATTAGAAAAATTAAAAAACCCAGAGAGTGACACATGGCGTACCGTTAATGACGTTAATCATTTTTTTTCTGAAAGACCTGATTGAGGCATTTTTTCAAAAGTGGGGACACAATTGACACACTCCTACCAAAGTGGCTTAAAGTCACTTTAAATCTAATTACTCCCCGTGTCTAGGTTCGTAGCACTTACCTCCAGCTCTTCATTCCAAATTTGTTTTCCAAGGCTAAAAAAAATAATGACAATTAAGATTTTGCTCTAGCCAAGGTTTAAGCACACTACCACATAATTGTCAAGTAAATGCACAACCATTCAACCAATTCATCTTTCAAGACAATTCTTATAAATCTAGGGTTATAATATCACTCCTCATAATCAAGCATATTACCAAAATAATAAACAATTTAAAATAACACACAATTAACATACCTAGGACTTGAACCCAAGTCCTTTCAACATAATAAAGTACTCTCAACCACTTGAGCTAATAGTTTTCCACAACATAAAAACAATTAGGACTGATTTGACAAAATTTGACGAAAATTGGGATAAAAAAAGTATTTTAACCAAATTTTTACTATTATTGCAAGCAACAAGGTCATATCATTTTCGATTGTCCCACACGTCCTCCACGACGAACATAACATCTTGTACAAGCATTTCATGTCGCTACCAATGCAACCATTTGTCCTCCTACCTAAATGGTACTTTTTGCTCTTTCATCATTGAGTATTCAAGGTAAGTCCTCTAGTGTTTCTCACCCATGGTTCCTTGATTCTAACGCATCCAATAACATGGGGGATTCCTCTAAAAATTTGCATAATGTACATTCTTATAATGGTACTCAGAAAATATAAATTGCTGATGGAAATACTCTTTTTATCACTAATATTAGTGACCTAAACCCTGATTTTCGAAATGTTCTTGTCTCACTTGAACTTGCTTCCAATTTATTGTTGTTGGTCAATCAGTGGACAATAATTGTGATGTTAAATTTTCTTGGTTTGTTTGTCTTATGCAGGAGTAGGTATCAAGGAAAGAGATCGTGAAGGGGCGTAAAGTGGGACAAATATTTTCGCTCCAATTTATTTCTAATCATTTGTCTTTATCTTATAATAATGTCATAAATCTTTATGAGGTTTGACATTGAAAATTGGATTACCCAAATTCAAGTGTTTTGTCTCACTTATTTAAATCTAGTTTGTTGGGAAATAAAAATGTTCTTCCTAGTACGCCTCTTATTCTGTTTGCAAATTGGCTAAAGGTAAAACTCTTCCTTTTCCAATTAATGCTCACCGTGCTTCATCTTGCTTTGAAATAATTCATAGTGATGTTTGGGGTATGTCTCTTGTTGCTTCTCATGCTCGTTATAAATATTTTGTTACATTTATTGATGATTATAGTCTCTTGGATATATTTGCTTTGCTCTGAGTCTAAAATGTTTTCCATGTTTAAGAAATTCATGACATATGATGGGACTCAATCCCAAACAAAAATTCAAAATTTTCACTAAAATTCTGATGGAGAATACATGTCTCATGAGTTTTAGAAATACCTTCAACAAAATGATATTTTATCTCAATGTTCTTATCCTACAACTCCTCAGCAAAATGACATTGCTGAATGGAAAAATCGTCACTTGCTTGATATGACCCGCACATTGCTTCTTCAAGCTTCTGTTCCATCCAATTTTTGGGTGGAGGCTCTTTCCACTGCTGTGTTTTTAATCAACTGCCTTCCTTCTACAGTAATTGGTATTTACTCTTCTTTCTTTTGTCTTTTTAAAACTCGCCCTGATTATAGTATTTTACATACTTTTGGGTATTTGTTTTGTTCATTGACCTCCACTTGAAAGGCATAAACTTGAGGCACAATCGGTCCAATGTGCCTTTTTGGGGTATAGTCCTTTTCATAAGGGTTTTGTGTGTTATGATAATTCTAATCAATGTTTTCGCATTACTAAATTGTGATATTTTTTATAGTTAGTTTATGTTTCCTTGTCTTTCTTCTACTTCAAATGATGTTGCTATGCTTCCTACATTTTCTACATTATCCTCACAACGTCATCATCAAGTTTTCACTTATCCTTCCGACTCAGATCTGCCACTTGTGTCTGTACCAGTTGCACCATGATGATCTGGTTGAATGTCTCGTCCTCCTAATAGGTATTCACCAAATAGGTATGTTTCTTCTCATACTTCTCTAACAACTTCTCTTTCCGACACATCTATTCCTACTTGTTACTCACAAACTGTTAAAGATATACATTAAGTAAAGACAATGAACGATGAACTTCAGACTCTACAAGAGAACTTCACATGGGATATTATTTCTTACCCTCTTTATATCAAACCTATAGACTACAAATGGGTGTATTATGTGAAACTAAATTCTGATGGTTCACTTAATCGTTACAAGGTAAGACTAGTTGTCTTAGGAAACAAACATGAATATGATATTGATTATGATGAGACATTTGCACCTGTTGCCAAAATGACAACTATCAAAACTATCATTTCCATAACCACCTCTAACAGTTGGTTCCTTGATCAAATGGATATGAAGAATGCATTTCTTCATGGTAAGTTGACTGAAGATATTTACATGCTTCCTCCTTAGGGCCTCCTCTCTTCATCTACAACGTGTGCAAGCTCAATGTTTTTTATATGGTTTGAAGCAAGGTCCTCGAGCATTGTATGACAAGTTTCATTCCAATATTCTCTTTTACCCAAAGTTAATATATTTCTCTTTGTCCATTCATCACACATATACCTGCATTGTTCTCTTACTTCTTTATATTGATGATATGGTTATTATTGGTTGTGATCAAGCATTGATGAAGGCGTGACCACCTCCTTAGAATCTCCCTCAAGAAGGATCACTAGAAGCATGTCTAGAGGGGAGTCTTCTATTCCATCATCTTTATCTTTGTTTTGCATTACTTTAGTTTGAATTCCCTAAGTTGGTTTCTAGTTGACTTATTTTGGTTGACTTGTTGACTTTGACCCAAAGTTAACCTTTTGACCAAGATTAGATTAACTTAAACCAACATGTTAATCCTTGTTTGTCTTGTTTTGTAGGTAGTTAAGAGAAGGTAAAGCATGGCTAGGTGGCTTATGATGATTGGAGCACATGGATGAAGTGGAAGAGAGAGGAAAGCAAAAAGCATAAAGTAAAAGCAAAAGTAAACATGTACCTTATCTCCTTTTGCCTTTTTAGGTTATTCCATTGAAGGCTACTTGGTCTCCTTCCCCTTTTGGCCTAGAATCCTCATGGGAATGCATCCACCAATCACCTTCACTCATTTTGGCCGAGAATTACTTTCACCTAGGTTTAAGATTTGCTAGCTCATCCTTTCCATGTTTTTGTATTTGCTAAAGGACCCCTATGAACTCCTATTTAAAGTGTGCTCTTTGTCTTGTAAAAGGGCTGATCATTTTGTTATAAACTTGTGCATTCAACCATCAAATTTCCGTGAGCTCTCCTTCCTAGAAGTGAACTCACATTTGCCTTATCTTGCTTGCAAGTGGCGGCACCATCACTCATCTCTAGGGTTTGGTTGGCTTAAATCCCCCCTATGAGTGGCGTGCTTCTTCCATTTATCATCTCCTTTGCTTTCCATTTTCATTGTTTCTTCTTTCATTTTGCTCTTTAAGTGTTGTTAATGCCGTGTGAGTTTTAAGTTTAAATCCAACTCTCTTCTTCCTTTCATGAGCTTGAGAAATGAACCTTCACATCTAGATGGCTTGCTATCTTAATGTCCAGTGGGAATTTTCAAAAAGCTTTCTTAAACAACTTCACCATATTCATAACTCTAAAAGAAAACAAGATAATCCTTCATCAAGCATTCATCCAAGAACTTAAACAACAATTATACTTTGTTGAATGTTTTTTTATGTATAAATCCAAGTGTCATATATGTGGTTTTTGGATGTTAGATTTTAAATAAAAATAAATTGTTGTGAAATGTTAATCCTTTTATATATAATTTCTAAAGTTAAAAATTATTTCAATATTTAAATTTGTCATGTGAATTGTGATAATTATACACCAAGTTTATTTACTTCATGTTAACACAACCTTAGTAACTAATGTGAATAACGAAGGTGTTTAGAATCTCTATTAAGTGTTATAGGTTTATTTCTGAACCTCAAAGAAATATTTTAGAACCCCAGGGAAAAAAGGTTACACAGACTTCACCATTCAATCACCTCCTACTGCACATCATGTTTATTCCTCTCAGACACCATTGACTCACCCTAAACACAAACAAACTACCCAAGCACACAACATAGAGAGAGAAAACAATTTTCGAACACCTTGGAATTTTCATCTTCTTCCCTCTTCTTGCTTTCATGGAGTCGGCTTTTGGAATCCTAGCACCACGATTACTGAACCAGACGGAGGCTACCTTCTTCCCTCATCTTCAACCCACACGACGCTGGAGAAACTCTGACGAACCAAGAGCTACCACTGTTTAAGCTCGCAGCCTTCACGAACTTCCACGCTACGTCTTCAACCATCAGTGGCGACGACAAGAGAAGCTTCACCATGACCTCTGACAATGAGAGTGGCTACGTGTCTTCTGTTTCAGCTCCGCAACAATGTATTTTGGCTTTGGATTGAGCGTGAGTTTACTAATATGTTCCTAAGATGGAAAAAGTTATTTCCTATATTGAAGATGGAAAAAAAGAAGGGGCCACTTTGTTCACATAGTGCAAAAGAGTTGGTAACAAGGGCTACTACATTGAGGCAACAATTTTTACTGAACTTAAGGTGAACACCAACAACTCCTTTGAAATGCACATGAAATGTTTGTATAATTGTTTCATAGAAAAATCAACAAAAGAATAGTTTTACTAAAACAAATAGATTACTACATAACTGGCCCTCAGATTATAAAAATGGATGAAAGAGGACATGGTTATGGTACAGGATAAAAGTTTTGGTCATGTGATGGCATTGATGAAGTTTAAATAAGTTGGAAATGGTGTACTTTGTTGCCGTCTTGGTACTAAAATAACATGTGCTTTTGTTGATGAATACTAAATTGAAGAATGATGTATGATCACAAGTATTGATGATGTTATCAGAAGTGCCCGCACCATTGATTGATGTAGCCTTCTCACTACAACTACTCTACTTCCAGTTACCAAGGTAATGGTGGTATTTCTTAAAAATGTTAAGAATGAAGTGACTATTGTTATATGGAATATGTGCATGTGTTGTTGTATTAATGCCATTATATGACTAGTTTGACATGTTTTCTATATATGTCAAAGGGTCAATGACTTTTTTGAAGATTTTTTTATCCTTTTTGTGTGACTGTTTTTCTAAATTGATGTCGTACAAAGTATCAATAATACGTTGTCTTTGTGTGTTTCCTATGACTTAAAGTTATTATAGATAAGTTGTTAATGTTCATTTGAATTTAAATTATGCAGTTGCATAATTTTGTGTATGTATATTTCTTAGAATGCTTGGTACTCCTTTAATGATTTCAAGATCTTATATGGTATTCCACTACCTTGTATACCCCCTTTGGCAGAATGATGCCGACAAACATGATTAATAAACAAAAGTTTTTTGCAACCTCTTTGGATACCTAGTCTTGCATATGCTTGTATACTCTGCAAATGTATACTTCTGGAGGCATTACAAAATCAACTACTCCTTTATATTTGGCTTCAAGGAAGGAACATAATTGGGATATAGAGTTCATTGTTAAATTTCCTTGTTATATAAAGAATGTTACTAATTATGATTATTTTTTATGTTGGGTATTTGATAAAGGGAGTGTTCTTATTGAAGAAATAAATGATTTAGATCAAGATTGATAGTTGAATAATCTTATTAGATTTTCATTATATTTGACTTTATAACTATAAGAACAAAGATGTTGCAATATTTCATAGTTTGACCGTTTAAACTTTATTACATTGAACTTATAGACAATGTTTCTTTTTTTTTATGAATGTTATATCTAGTTATAAACAAATGTCCAAATATTAGAATTTTTTCTTTTTATATCATATGTTTTAAGAATTATATGCATTCAAAAAGTGTAACAAATAAAATTAAGGGAATTTGAAAAATAAGTGAAAGCATCACCAAATAATGAATTGCATTGTAAGGGTAAAAAACACTGAAAATGGGATTTCAGTACCGTTATACAGGGGTTCTAGAACGGTTAGTAAATACCAGGGGTTCCAGAACTACCGGTACATACCAGGGGTTTCAAAACTGCCGATAAATACCAAGGGTTCCAAACCGCTAGTAAATACCAGGGTTTCAAAACCACAGGTAAGTGCTACTTTACCAAGGGTTAGTCAAAATCGTCGATAATCTGTTAACAACGCTGGTTTTTCTAGGAAAAAGCAAACTGCGGATAATACCTTTAGTGAGCATTAAAACCTCCGAAAATGCAAAAAATAACATCTGATAAAAATAATTTTTCTTGTAGTGCATACATAGTTACATGTATAGAAAAAAAATTAAGAACATGATTTTTTTATAATTTAATTCTCTTTGTACAAATATATATATATTTGAAATTTTTAAAATTATAAATAGTATAATTTTAAAATTTATGTAAACTAAATTGTGTTTTTACTTATTTTTATAAAATACAATATTTAATGTTAATAAATAATAAAACATAAAATTAAATATAATAAAAAATAAAAATAGTTAGGTATAATTATTCTTCTAGTCTTTGTTTTCGTCTAAAAATATCAAATTGCGATTCAAACATTGGAACTAATTGAGACTAAAAAAACTGACTCACCAACTTGACATTTTTTGAAAAGAGTAACAACAAGCAAAAAGAATAACTAAACTAAACATTTATTAATATATTTTTTTATTTTCTTCTATCATTGCCTTTTTAATTTTTTCACAAAATTGTACTCATCTCTCACTCTTATGTTTTTTTTTTTGAAGAAAAAATTAAGTTAGACACATATTCATTACTTTTGCTCTCATTTCTCATTTGTTTCCTTTATTTTTTGAAAAAAAATGTAATTTTCTCTTGTCTCACTTGATGATGAAATAATAGTTTAATAGTTTTTAAAATTATTTTTTATCTTATGAGCCTTTTGTATACTCATTTTCTATGATTATAGAAAAAATGATGTATTATGTGTTTTTTTTATAACTGATTTTTAATTGTGACTTAATTATAATATTTTTTCTTTCTAATAATTATGTCTCTTAATCTTTTATCAAATTATGATAAATTATTTTTTAATATATTAAAAAAAAGTATATCGATGAAGAATGAAATAATAAATTCATTTTGTAAAAGTGATAAAAGGGAAGTTATATGTGAAGATGAAAACAAGATAAATTATACTTCTTCACCTTCACATATTTTAAAACATATTATTAATGATCAAATCTAATGATTCAATTGTTTGGTAGAAGATTCATTCTTTAAAGCGTTATACTAATGATCTAATCAAATGATAAGAAAATTATATTACTTTGGTCCCTCCAAAACTTTCGACCAAGATCCGCCAAAATATATATATATATATATATATATATATATATATATATATATATATTACTCTTTTTTATTGTGTATGTTTAGATTGTATTGTAAAAACCTTGATGAGATTATACTATAGTTAATTATTTAATTTTTAGGTGTTACACATTATTCCTACTATAATTGTTCAAAATTACTTTGTTCCTATTACAATTGTGTAAAATTACTTATGAGTTTTAGGAAGATATATTATTATTATTCTCTAAAATTTATTTCGTATTTTTTTTTCTTTAATGTGAAATTTAAAAAATATATATTAAATATGCTTGTATAGTATCCCTATTATTAATTATAAGTTTTTTATTTTAACTAATTTCTATTTAGTATTGATATAAAAAAAATAGAAGGTATTATATAGTTATATAAACATTTTTTTTAATGATATGAGTGTTTAATTTTACACCACAAATGTAAGTTTGGTTATTGAAAATTATAATAATTTCTTAAAATAAAGAAATTGTATAAAATATACAATGTGAGTAAATTTCTATTAATAAAATATACCATAGTGCATGACTCGACATGACTTTACAACATTGATTTAATTGACCGTATTTTTTTTTTCATTTTACATAATATTTCATGATGGGTTAGTTCTACTAGTTTTCTCTTCTTTTTTCTCATTATTGGTGTTGCTCTTTATTTTCGTTTGCCGCTGCGTTGTGATTCATAACAATAAATGAAGTTGAATCTACCAACCCATGCAACTCTATTTATAAAAAGTGAGCAAACTGGTTTCTTAATTATAAAATTCAAGAGTGATTAATCTCGGATCTAACACTACTATTTTGTCATCCAATATAATCATTATTCAGATATTAAAATAAAGTTAATACCAAATTATTAAATTAAAAGGTTCATTAATTGTGTTTTATTTGACTAATGTCAAGCTAATTGTGTTATATTTTAGGTTTCATCAGGTAGGATCGTCTGGATTTGGGGTGAAATTTGTCTAGAACGAAAATGGGTACGAACCCTAGAACGAAATGGGGAAAATGGAGGACGTCGATCGGGGATTTTTTCTGAACGGGAGAAAATCACACGCACTTGGAAGAGGTTCCAAGATAAGTGAGGAAGATCCACCGCTTTGAATCAGAGATTCAAAGATAAGGATCGGTGGTTCTGAGGAGAACCTCAAGACTTGAGAGAAAACTCAAATTTTCATATAACTCAAATCTGAATACAAAGTGTTTCACAAGAGCTTATATACTATGGGCCGAAACACCAAAAAACCCAACACAACTAAAGGTCCGATAAATCCCAAACAAAAACATTACAAAAAAATTATAAAAGAGTTCCTATTATATGATCTGAAGCTAATCCGTGATCTCTTTGAAGGTCTTAGGCATGATTCCATCAACTGCTTTGAAATCCTTGTGACGATCCCGAACCACGCCTCCATCATTGCCTTTGGGTTGGAGAAAATTCGACCTCGAATTTTAGCGCTTTATTACCTACAACCAAACACACAAACATAAGTGCTAAAAGCACACAAAACCAGAACGATCTAAAGACAAAAATAAAATGCTATCAAAAAAATGAGATTAGAATCATGGAAGAGGCCAATCTATTATTATCAAAGTGCTTAGAGATTGCCCTCCAGGATCAAAGATAAACCTGCATAACACATCAAAGAGTTTCAACACAACTATATTATCCACAGTGAAACAAAAGGGAAAACAACCCATAGTAATCATAACAGAAAAAGAGTGTCCTTGAAATCCGTTAGGATTTTCATGATAGGACAAACACACAAGCAGATGATTAAAGTCAGGTTCATGTTTTACCCATGTTGTTGTTGCCTTTTCTATCATCTTTTCTTCACCCCATTACTTATGTCATTGCTCCTTAATGTATAAGTCTTCCCTAGTCATTAAGACAAAAAGAGATAGGTGAGTAAGTGTCCCAATGAAAATGAAAAATCATGATGTGAATGGGAACAACAATTCAGAATATTACAATCCCCCTTTAAGGATTCCATCTCAACCATGCATGTTAGGAGTATGAGGAGAGACTCCTTCTCGTGTTTCTCTCTTAGTTCTTCTTTTTCCTTCTCTTGTCGCTCTTTCTTCTTTTTCTCTCTCAGCTCGTTCTCTTTTATTTCTATTAGCGCTTTCTTCCTTTGTTCCCTCTCCAAATTTTCCAATTGTCTTGCTTTTTCCAACATCTCAAATCGTTGTAGTCTCATTTGTACTCTCGCCTTTCTTTCTCTAACTCTTTCTTGGAGCTCTTCCTTTTGTTGTTCTCTAGCTCTCATCTCTAGCTCTTTTCTCTCTTTTAACTCTCTCTCTTGTCTTGTCTTTTCCCACATTTTCTTTAGTGCTCTTTCCGCCTTTTCACGCTCTTTTTTTGCTTGTTGCTCTCGTCTAACTTCGACCTTTTGCCTAACACTCCTCTTCACCTCTTTCAAGTATTCAATGTAATCCTCGAGTTCTTGAAGAGTCATGTACTTTGCGTTCCAATTATGACATTGATAATTTTCGTGTCCATATCCTTCACACTTGGTGCACCTAATAACACTTATTTTGTCGATTGGCAATGATCTTCTATCATGCTTGTCCTCCCTTCTAAGTTCCCCAAGTTTGTTATTCAGCCTGATAATTCTGGACACAATGAAGTTGATATCCTTTATCAAGGTCGAACGTGAATGAAACATTGTGGAGTGCTCAAAATTGCTAATTCCTGCAATGAAAGAGAGGAAAGAAGAACTAACACAAAACACAGTAAGTGGTTAGCACAAGTAATGTGGATAAAATTATCAAATGGGTCTCACCACTCCTTACGTGTTTACACTCAATTTCACTTGTGTTTCACTCTTTAATTGTATTCACTCGCTCTTAAGTTCCTGTTCAATTCTTCAAAGAACCTCCAATCAACCCATCAAGAATTCAACATCAAAGTGAAAGATGTAATAGATCTAAGCTCAACTCAAGAGGCCAAGGAAAGGAAAACTCCAAGACAAAACCAAAGAAATTTAAAGACAAACTAAAAAGCACCAAAAGCAAGAAAGGGTTAAACTAAAGAGAGTGAATATATGACAAACTAAGACCCTGACAACAAGAAAAACACTTTAAAAGACAAGAGTAATCTAAACAAAGTATTTAGAATTACTATTGGGAATGTGAAACAAAATACTCAAGCTAAATTGTGATGAAACCCCCACACGCAATACTTCCAACAATTTAGCCCAAGGTACATTGTCCCACAACACAAGAATCCAAGGAAAATCAAACTCAAAAAGAAAAGTGATAGACAATGGACTCAAGCAAAGCTAGTAATTCAAGAAAAGAGACTTATACTCACAAGAATATTGACCCAAAAATAAGCACAATAGGCACCATGTATATCCATCATAACAACATCCACAACAGCCCAAAAATCAACTCAAAACTCAAGCCCAAACATAGAGAAGATAGCTACAAAAACCAAAACAGCCTCATGCTTGCTGTCTAAACCAGCCAAAAATGATGCCCAATCAATCAAAGTTAAGTCCTAAAACTATAGCAAAACTACCTCAAACGGAAGTCCAAACAACATTATACCATCATCACAACAATAACAACTTCTTACTATTCCAGACCTTCCTATGTACTCCTTCAGGTTCTATGTAGGGGGCCTCTGCTAGAGATATTTAATGCACCTTAAAGGTTCACAATTGATTGGTTGTCCTTTGCTGAAAACACATTCAACGGCCACCACCTGCTACTGCTCAAACTTTTTAATGAAACAATAGTAACACTTATACTCTTCAAAGTTACAAAAATGTGCACTGAGAGCACCTTAAAGAAAACCCAACCACACCAACTCTACCAATACTTTTCACGTGGCAGGGCACTCCAACACAAACCAAATCACTGGGAGCACCCAGGCTTTGGCACCTTCTATCACGCCACCAAAGAGAAGAAACCAGCAACACTTGCCTCTTTTAGATTGGTCCAGCTGTTGCATCAAATTATTTACGAGACAACTGCACCTCCCAAACAAAAGATCAATAATTTTCAGATAGAAGCTATTTCAAACAAATGTGTCCAATTGAACCAAACTGTCCTACATCAAAAGAAGACTACCATCGAGCCAATTCAAAATATTGCAGTCGCGTGTTCTTGTTGGTGGTTGTTCCAACTGCTTTCAAAGTCCACCAATTCAAATCCTGCAGCAAGATATTAATTGCACCGAATGGATTAAAGATAAAGGCTGCCACCGAACAAGCACTAAGCACATGGACTGCAACGTGCCAAAGGAAACTAGAAATGCTTGTTGCCAATGCTTGAAATTTCTGCACCAAATTTAATTACTACCACCAAATGAACCAAGAGGGGCTACTGTGTTGAATGGTTTAGTTTCCATCGCATGGGCCAACATCCTGTTGCACTAATGTACCACTAAAGACAAGGCCAACTACAACCCTGCACTGAATGCTACTACTGCATGGCTCTAAAAGTTGAGATTTATTTGTTGCACCGAAACAAGATTCAAGTTGTTGTCACCAATTGTTCTATTAGTGCAATCATAGTTAAGTGGCCTACAAACTGTATCTGAAACATCACATGACAAGAAGCACGTTGCTAACAAATTGAAATGATGAATCAAGAAAAACTCTTTGCACCGCTTGGCAATCTCACACCATAACTCGAACCAACAACCAAGATTAGCGTGGTATAATTGGATGCATGGCTGCCAAAAAGGAATTGTGTTTTTTTGCTGCCATTGGACGTGCCAAATTCAAATGAAAACTTCCTTTTGAACCAATCTCACTTTGGATAAATGAAAGTGGCTAACGCACCACTTACTGCCTATTGCAGTTGCTGCGCTGAATTTTCGACAAGCACACTTCTCATTCCATATTTCTTTAGTTGGCTGCACCGAATGACACTTAAGCTAGCTACCACCACTTCAAGTAAATCTAGTTGCTGCTTCAAGAAATTTTCACTACACTAATTAAGCAAACAACGAGCCAATCAAAGTCACCACTGCCAACATATGAAAGGTCAAGCCTGCACCACAAAAAGTAGTTGTTGTAGTAGATCTATACGCTGCACCAAATGACAACTAGCCAGTTACTACCTAACGTGTTTCCGCTGCACGAATTGGTTTCCACCATCCACTAGGTGCTACTGATTGCATTAGACGCAAGTCTCCACATGTCCACCTCTTCAACCTTCAAAACTAATGCTCACACCAAGTAAACTAATGAGGCGGTTGTCCTATTTTTTGCACTACACCTCTTCAACTCACATCATTGCAAGCATCACAATTTCAAATTGCACTAAATATTGGCTGTGTTGCTTTGGTTGCAGCAAAAATACATCTACTTTAACTCTAGATGAAATGTTGTTCGTGTGCACCACTCCCAATAGCCAACTCCCACTTCAATTTCTCCACAAACTTTACACACAACTAAGCCAATTGAACCAATTTCTCTCCAATTGTTGCAGACCGAACAACTCAAACTTTAACTTTATCTTTAGCACCACTCAGCCAAAGAATATATCAGCTTTGCATAGAATCAATACTAGACAAAATTTTTCACTAAGTCATTTTCACAAACACTTGGTATGCAATCACTTTAAAAGGTCTACCAAAACACACACCTCTACTCTGTTTCATGGGTTAGCTATGCCACTTCACAGTTAATAATTTTTCATGGATTAAACAAAGCCAATCGCATCACATAAAAGAGGGAAGACCCTGCTTGACCTGCATTTTAACTCGTTGTATAAATCCACTTCTTCTACACGTTTGAATGGAACCTCATGAACCAATCTTGTGCCGCTCTCAATAAAACTCACACATGGAAGGTGTTGCACAGAACTTCTAATCGAAGAGGAGAGCACAAAACGTACAACGAGAAAAACCCAATCGAAGAACGAGAACACCAACACGGAAAAACAAAAAGAAGATGAAAATCCGAAACGAGGGAGGAAGCCAACCGAGCGCTGATTACCATACGATGTAGGATCATCTCAGATTTGGGGTGAGATTCGTCTTGAACAAAAATGGGTACGAACCCTAGAACGAAATGGGGAAAATGGAGGACGTCGATCGGGGATTTTTTCGGAACGAGAGGAAATCACGCCACTTGGATGATGTTCCAAGATAAGTAAGGAAGATCCGCCACTTTGAATCGAAGATTCAAAGATAAGAATCAGTGGGTCTGAGGAGAACCTCGAGACTTGAGAGAAAACTCAAATTTTCATATAACTCAAATCTGAATACAAAGTGTTTCACAAGAGCTTATATACTATGGGCCGAAACACCAAAAAACCCAATACAACTAAAGGTCCGATAAATCCTAAACAAAAACATTACAAAAAAATTATAAAAGAGTTCCTATTATACGATCTGAAGCTAATCCGAGATCTCTTTGAAGGTCTTGAGCATGATTTTATCAACTGCTTTGAAATCCTTGTGACGATCCCAAACCATGCCTTCATCATTTCATCAGTTATTTGGTTTATTTTTTCGTCTAAAAATATTAAGTTTGGTACTTCCATTTTTTGTAATCTTAGATTAGTTTCGTTTCATCAAAATTGATGCAATTTGGTGCAAAATTTAGAAAAATTGATACAATTTGATATTTTTAATAAATTTTTTGAAACGAATCCATGATTTTTCATCAAAATTAATATTAGAATTATGTTAATTACATCAACAAAACAAATCATTCTTATTAAAACTTCAATTTTGATAAAAAAGTTCTTGGTCCCTTTTAAGAAATTTAGTAAAATGACCATCAATTCTTCAAAATTTATAATCAAATTACGTCAATTTTTATAAATTGAAATTAAATTGTGACTAAAAACATTGGTAGACCAACTTTACATTTTTGGCCAAAAATAAAAATTATATAAGTAATGAAACCTATATTTTATAATTGAGACTAGGTTAAATTTTATTTTTAAAAGGATTAAAATAACGCTATCTTAGATTTTAATCCTTCAAATTATCTCACCGCATTCTCTAACCACCAAAAGAAAAGCATAAATTAAAAGAGAGAAAGTGACATTAGATCTACCAGTCATCAAAAGTGATATTTTTAGACTAACATAATTGAGTAATAATTCAAGTGTCAAAAAATATTTCACAGAGAACAATTTTGAGAGACATGTACTTCAATATTATATATATTGAAATCTTGAGGAGCGACAGAGACAAGTATATATGATTGAGAAATATCATCAATCATTGAAGCTTAGTTTAATCAATTTTGGAATTATAATATAATTTATAGGTTAAGGCTTACTTATATTTATTTATTATAAATCTTAATTATATAAAATGACAACATTTTCAGTCATTCTATGGAATCAAATGAAATATTTTCAAAATAATTTGTTAAGTGCAATAAGTATCATATTTTACTTTTAATACAATAAATAATATTGCAGTTTTAATATACAAATTTTTGTTTAAATTTCATTAATAATTAAGGTAAGTAAACACATTAATTTTTAATTATTGTCACACCTTTTTTTATTAAGATATTCCCTTTAAAGATAATTGCATATTAATTTCTCTCTTTAATAAACACACTTGACAATTATTAAAGTACAACATGTGTTCAATTATCTTAATTATATACGAAGTTTAAAAAGAATTAATAAAATTAATTTTTTTACTAAGGTTGTAATTTATTTTATTGAACTAAAAAACGAAATATGTCCTACATATTATACTAAATAAACAATTTATTCAAATTTTATTTATCTTGAAAATTATTTGTGTATAGTCAAATACCACAATTCTTGTTAATATTGAAATTAGTTACCACACTTCTCGCACATCAAAATGCATTATATATTTATGTTTCTTACGTACATGAGAAAAGTCAACGTTAGTGCATTTCGTACTTAGAGATATATTAGTGTTGTAGATGGATTTCATGTTAAGTACTAATGAGTTACTAATAACAATAACATGAAAGTTATAAAAAATAAGTTTGAGGTGCAAGACAATGTGGATTGACAACAGTAAAGGATTGTCGTTGTCAACGAGTCTGTATAAGTCATCAATGGTAAGGGTGTTGTAAGAAAATTCATAGGCGACATATAAAGTGTTCATATCGAAGCACGTAGTGGAAGAAGGAAGATGAGGGATGATGTTGGGGTATTTTTGGAACATGGTGTTGATGTTGTCGACACATTAACATTACTTTAAGATAAATATGAAAGTGTTGATATGAAAATTAACGATGTTGAATCTTCACTCTGCATTTAATCTCTCTTAAATATATGAAACTCTTGGTGAAAGAATGATACATTCTTCTTAAGTGGATATTTACCAAAGTCACACATTGAATAATGTAAAGAAGGAAAAGGTAGGAAATAACTCTAAAAATGAAGAATTGATTAAATTATTGTTACCACAATTTAATAAATTTCTTTGGTGTGTAGGGGACTTGGTTAATTGTTTGTTATGAGAGGATTATAATTTTATCCTTGTAAAAGTTACTTGAGTGAGTTTGTAATTTTATCTTTATAAAATTTGCATAAGAGTGTTCTCAATTTCATTCTTGTAAAACTTATACGAGAGAGTTTACAATAATAGTTTTCTGAAATATTCATGATTGTAGGACTTCAAATATTGAATTACACTAAATTTATTGTGTTATTATTTATGCTCTTATGGGTGTACTTCCACTATAAAAGATTATTTTCTATTACTCAATTTTCTATATGTTTAGGTATATATAATAAACTACAAATAAAATACAAATCAATACAAGATTTTATAAAAAAAAAAAAAATAAAAAATTAATCCAACGTAACTATAAACACAAATATCCAAAATATTTTCAAACATAAAACATCTAAAAACCATCTTAAATAAATCAAATAAATTTATAAATGAATAATAAACATGATATGTTTCAACACATTTTATGTTTTTTAAGAAACTAGTATTAAGTATGTTTTATTAAATACTAACTTATAATTCAACCCAAGGCTTAGATCATCATTTGATTGTATGACTCAAGGTTAAGCTCAATACATGGACATTTATACATATTATAATAGATTTTAGTTATGTGTGCAAGAAACTCCTTATTAAGTTTTTACATCCTCATCTCTTACTACACATTACTTAAACTATCAATGATGCAAACCATGTTTGTTATATTATAAATTATGTCCTTAATAGTCACAAATATATACATACATAGGAGGTTAACACATCACCTTTTTCCATTGTAATTCAATGAACTCATATCATAACTAATTCAATCAAATATATCATTTAAATTCATGTATATGTGTCCATCATCATTGGTTAGCAACATCTGTACATCAATGGTGTACAAATTCCATACATCCTATTATTTCATAATGATTCAATTCATCAACCTCATTTGTAATATTAACATAATTACTAAAATTCATCTTATTCTTATTATTTCAACAATTTATTGGAATAAAACATTCAAATTTATATAATATATTAACTAAGATTATTAAACAAGAAAACACTTCAAACCAACATAAAACATCTATAAGGGGATGAGAGAAATTGTTTGAGAGATATCACGTTACGTAAATGGTATCACTTGAGCAAGAGATTTGTATTGCCTTGATTTTCGCTTGAGTGGGAACATCTTGCTTGAGAAAAAAATCATGTTGGAAAGAGAGTTTTGTCCAATTTATAATTGAAACTTGATTAATTTTAAGGATGTCAAAATGCCCTACCTTAGTCTGTTTAGGCCCGTTTTGTTTTGGCCCGTCAAAATTGGACCAGTTAGGCTAGCCCGATGTCTAAAAACAAGTTAGGAAGTTGGACCTATCCCGCTAATGGGTGAGAAACCCCCATCGCTCCCCCCCCCCTCCCCTCGGTTAAAAATCTCCTCTTTGGGCATAAACCCTATTCTTCTCCTTTCTCCTAAAACTTGTTACAATGTCTACCTTTGTAACTTTTATTGCACTCCTAACTCTCACAACTAGAACATATTTCCCTCTCTCTTATCCAAAATGCTTCTCCTCCTATCTTTCCCTCATCGCTAACGCCAAACCCATCTCCATTTCTACCGTTTTCTTGAAACACCAACAACGTAATTCCCAAATTACCCAATTTATAATCCTAATTCCCAAATTACAACCATAGAGAGGATTGATTTATTCATACCTATTGACAACAAAGATGAAGAGGCCAAGGAGAATGTCACTAAGGGTTGGGTCTCTACCAATGCTAACATCACCATGTTTTACCCACCTATTTCACACTGCTCAAGATGTTCAACAGAATGCACGTGATCTACGAGTTTGTGAGTCGAAGAATGCTCAGGCAAATGCGGGTGACGAAGTGAAGGTAAATGACATCGTAAGTGTTAGCAAAGATGGTAGTAGGTGAATGACATCATAAGTGTTAGAAAAGATGGTAGTAGATGAATGAGAATATGATAAAATATGTATAGTAGAGATGATTGTTGTTGAATAAATATTGAGTTATTGTTGCTTAATTTCGTTTATGTGGCATTTTGTATTGTTAAGATGATAGTATTGAATTCTAATTTATGGGATTTTTGAACTTTTGTGTGTGTTTAAATCCTTGAGATATATTAGTTGAGTCATTTGGTTTTATTTGAAGTAATGAATAAAATCACCCAAATAGGCCAAAAAATTTAGATTCTAGAGAGAGCTTCAGACAATATATTCGTTCAACAAGCCATAACTTGCTAGTCTAGTGGATTAACATCTCAAGATTTGGGTTGTTGTGCAAGTGGTATTATCGTTGGGCAAAAATATTTTGTAAGACTCCAGAGAGCTCAGGGTGGTTGGGCCACTGAATGAGGTTTGGATTTGTTAGGTGAGTTTTGTTAAATTTATTTCTCCATGGTCTAGTCAATGAGCGAGTCAGTTCCCTGGCTAAACGAAAATAAATTTGTTAAAATCCAGATAACTAAAGGAGAATTGGTTGTTAAGAGAACCAAGTATTTGTTGGGAAAACTCACCTCTAGATGATACACTCATAAAATAAGCACATATACTTATTGAGCAAGAGAGAGAGAGAGATGAGAGTTTTTTATGATAATATGTTTTCACTTTTTCTAAGATGAAAATTCATGAGATGTTGAGCCAAGTAGATTTAGGACTTACGCCATAATCCACTGAGAGACATGTAGGGATAAGTAGATTCAAGACTCATGCCATAATCTACTAAAATTTGTTGATTATGTGTTTGTGTGTGTATTGTGAATGTAGTTATTTCTTATGAGAAAATACTATGTTGTATGATCATAGGATGTGTATTAAATAATGGTTCTAAAGGGATTATCTTAACTTTACTAATTATCAGACTCACATTGAGAAGATATTTAGGTGGTGAGAATTGATGAAGGTTCTTATAGACTGAAGGGCAATATAAAAAAGGATGATGTCTAGCAGATAAAGGAATTTGAATTGTCATACGAGGAGGATTTAGTTCTTGAGATTTGAGGTCGAGTAGAATTTGGGCTTCTATCATAATTTAGTGAAAGGTAATATAATAGGTGCATAATCTCTAAGTCTATTTAAATTTTATTCAAAAGAGGATTGTAAACATAATTATACTTATATGAATTATATGTTAAATGTGAGAAGATTAATAAAGCAATTAGCGATAATGTAACTCCATAATAGGTGTTAGCATAGAACTATGTTTCAGGTCCATTTACTTGTGTCTTATAGGATTAGCTTTGTGTGTATTATATAACACACCTCTTGTAACATTATCTAATCAATCAATGATACATAATCCCTTTCTTCATATATTTTAATAATACATGATTCATGATTGAGAAAGGATTCTTACAGTAGTTCCTTTTTCTTAAATCCTAAATCCAAAGTCCTAAGGTATTTGGAGGTTTCGCACCATGTTCTTTATGTCATCTTAAGGTATTTGCAATTCTTTAATATTGGATTCATATTCTATTTTGTTAGTTGCTTCCACTATGTGGTTTGCATTTCTGTTTTGTATTCGATTTGTTATGGTGACTCGTAAATATTATCCTCTTTAGTTTATTAGTGTGCAATTGGATGGTAAAAATTCTTCTTACTGTAGTTATGTTATGAAATTTTTTTCATGGAAAGTCCATGTGGGGTTATGTTTCAAGTGTTACAGCAAAACCGCTTGACACCAAAGTCGATGATTATGATATTGCTTTAGAGGTATGGGAAGCTGATAACTTTAAAACTATGACTTAGGTCAATAATTCTGTCACACACTCGATTGACGCTCAATTGGCAAAATATGATATTGCAAAGAAGGTATGAGATCACTTATAGCGATTGTATCCATAGTCTAATTTTGCCAAACAATATCAACTTGAGACAAATATTCATGCACTAAAGTTAAATGACATAAGCATTTAAGAATTTTATTCTGCCATGACAACCTTATGGGATCAACTTGCCTTGATTGAGCCAATATAATTGAGTGCTTTTGCACCGTATATTACTCATAAGGAATCACAACATTTGGTTCAATTTCTTATGGCCTTGCGTAGTGATTTTGAAAGTTTGAGTGGTTCAATTTTGCATTGTAGCCATCTACCTTTTGTTGATGATATTGTTAATAAATTATTAGTAGAGGAAATTAGACTTCAAAAGTTCCTTGCTTCTCAGCTGCAAGCTAACATATTCTTGCAATCTTAAGCTACATCATTACTAAATATATCTTCTGACAAATGGATCATTGATTTAGGTTCCACTAATCATATGTCACATCATTTGACATATTTTGTTTCATTATCACCTAACTCATCCATGTCAATTGCAACTTCTAACTAGGGGTGAGCAAAAGTATTTACCCCGACCGAACCCGTGAAACCCGAAATAAACGAAACGAATTCGGGTGCCTGTTTCTGGATTTGGATTGAATGAATCAAACGATACGGATAAATACAATTCCAAACGGTCGGGTTCAGATACCATATTAATTTTTTGTGGATATCCAACCCGACCGAAATCATTTGCTTTCCTTATACCAAATTAAATCTTATACCAGATTAAAGGTTGATATGCAGTTATAAATCATTAGATATTTATCATCATAGTACTTTCTTTTTCGCTTCTTCTCGTTTCTGCACACACACCAAACCCTTATCTTAAAGGCAGTTCCCCATCTTCAATGGAAACTACTATGTTATGTGGAGATCGTGTCTTCAAGTTTGGTTCCACGTCTAATGTGATTCTACACGGTGAATAACTATGTAAGTGTGAATGGAGTAGCTCTGATATATGTCGTAAGCAACATATCTGTTTTGATATATATTGTAGGCAACAAATCTACTCCAATCTGACATCATCAACCGTGCCTTCTAGATCTGCTTCGATCTGTGTTGCAGGCGGGATCTATTCCGATTTGTGTTGTAGGCGACGGATCTACTTCGATCTGTGTCGCAGGTGTCGAATCTTATATGTGACGACACGATAACAGATTACATAGTGACGGTGAGCAGCAATGATGATGGAGAAGTTGGAAGAAACCCTACTAAAATCTGTGTGTCTCATATTTCTCGGATAAACCCACATCCATTCACATTTATCCGAATCCGAAATGATCTGAACCTGCCTTACCCGAAGACATAAACGGCCGGATATGGATTTCAAAATATTACAATCAGATTGTGATGGATTGGCCTTGTTGGATCTGAATCCAGCCCAACCCGACCATTGCTCACCCCTACTTCTAACGGTGATTCAATTCCATTATCTGTTATTGGTATCAGTGTCACACCATCTTTGTCTTTGTCAGATGTTTACTACATACCTAGTCTTACTATAAATCTTGCTTCTGTTTGAAAAATTGTGATTCTATATATAATGTATATTTCTCTCTATTTGACTGTTTGGTATAGGACCACACATCTCAGAATATAACTGGGATAGGTCGTAGGCAAGGTGGACTCTATGTCTTAAATAAGTTCAAGACAGAGTCCATTTAACTGTTTTGTACAAGACCACACATCTCAGAATATGACCGGGATAGGTTGTAGGCAAGGTGGACTTTATGTTTTGAATAAGTTCAAGGAGTCAATATTTGTAGCCTCTAATGTGGATTTATTTTCATTTCATTTGTCTTATTCTTCTTCTTCAGTTTTTTATATGTGACCTTCTCTTATGGGTGATGTTTTTACATCTCGTTTAAAGTTTTTAGCATCTACTAGAATCTTGGGTACTTTGTGTAAGACCCGGGAAAATTAAATAGTTATTTAATTAATTATTTAATTAGGACGGGTAATGGGAATATTCAAAGTAATAAATGTGGAGAACTATGACATGGAAAAGTACTAGCTCAAGTGGTTGAGAG
>Ga0214542_1006044_pt1 | contig 22449 bp, 16 predicted proteins | sample CNSS1metaG_FD_160096 | JGI IMG/M metagenome (GOLD analysis project Ga0214542, IMG submission 160096) | Root nodule microbial communities from cowpea collected in UCLA plant growth center, Los Angeles, California, USA - CNSS1 | ecosystem: Host-associated > Plants > Roots > Nodule | place: USA...
TTATAAATAAATAAAATAACAAAAATATAAATTAAACGGGACCAGTGCGTAACTGGAGATATATTAATTGAAATAAATAAATGGGACCAGTGCATAACTGGAGATAAAATAAAATAAATAAATAGGATCAGTGCGTAACTGGAGATAAATAAAATAAAATAAATAAATAGGATCGGTGCGTAACTGGAGATAAATAAAATAAAATAAATAAATAGGACCAGTACATAACTGGAGGTAAATAAAATAAAATAAATAAATAGGACCAGTGCGTAACTGGAGATAAATAAAATAAAATAAATAAATAGGATCAGTGCTTAACTAGAGATAAATAAAATAAAATAAATAAATAGGACCGGTGCATAATTGGAGGTAAATAAAATAAAATAAATAAATAGGACCAGTGCGTAACTGGAGATAAATAAAATAAAATAAATAAATAAATAGGATCAGTGCGTAACCAAAGATTAAATAAAATAAATAAACAAGATCAATACATATTTGGAGATTAAATAAAATAAATAAATAAATAGGATCAGTGTATAATTGGAGATGAAATAAAATAAATATAAGAGGATAATAAATGAAAATAAGTTAAATGAAAGTAAATAGAATAATATATGAGTCAAAATAAATAAAAGATTAATATAAAACCCATGAGCTTATCAAGATTAATATATAAAAGCTTAACCTCACTTCCCCTTACCTTATTGATTGAAGAGCACACTAATAATATTTGAAGAGGACTAAGATCTCTTTGAATCTTTGCTCTAAACTTTCTCTTTCTCTTCTTTCTCTTTCTCTTTCTCTCTATTCTTTCTTTCTTTCTCTCTCACCTTTTCTTTCTTTCTTTCTTTCTTTCCTTCCCTCCTTCTCACTTTTTCTCCTTTTCTTTCTCTCTCCCGTAACTTCTCATCTCATACGTATAAGCCTATACATGCTTATCTTTCTCAAGTCATCATTACCTACATTAATTAATGTTTATCTCTTAGGTCTTTTTCTTTTTTTTTCTTCTTCTTATCTTTTCTCATCTTATCTTCTTTTTTTTTTCTTCTTATCTTTTCTTCTTATCTTCTTATCTCTTCTTTTTTTTTCTATATTTTTTTTTACACACCTATTTAATAAAATTTAAGTTAATATTTTTTTACGTAATATTTTTTTTAATATATATATATACATATTTATTAATTTTGTTTTCTTCTTATTGTTATTCTTAATAATTAAAAACATGATAAAATATATTTTTTTACTGTTTAAACTACATCATAATAAAATATGAAACATTAGTAAAAATAGAAGATTTTCTAATTATTTGATTTAAAATAAATAATACAATTTATTAAAAAAAATAGGGATGTTACAACACACACATGTCACAATTCTGGTATGGCGTTTGGGGGCAAACTGGGTGCCACCAAGCAGTCTTGTAATTCCGGAAACCTCGAACCTTTCCATGCACCTACGAACCTTAGAACACCTAAAGTATTCTAGTTTTAATCGAAATTACTACCCAATGGCTGCACTCATGTGTTTATATTCAAGGTTCATTCCAAAAATCCCAATATACGTATTTTCATCAACCTTTACCACTTAACATAATGCGAATTGGATACTCCCAAATAATCAACCCTGAAAGTCTTATTCATACAATTTCCACCCACTGTATCCTTTAATTACATCTAATTAAACAGGTTCAACTCCCCTAACCTGGTTTCCTTGCTTCAAACGAAATGCTATAGCTCCCCCTTTTGATGACCAATGGTCTCCTAAGCACCACTTCAACTCCACTCTTCTAATTCACTCGGTAATCATTGTTTTACCTTAAATTTGTGTACCTCACAGAGCTCTAAAAAAAAACAGCCTCAAAACCCCTTTATTCTCTCACAATTTGTCTTTTAAAGGTGTCTTATTTAGCAATGATGAAGTGAAAACGAAAATGCATTATGGCTGAAGTTAATTGCCATTCAAAGTCACTTATGGGTTGTTTTTCCAGCCTCCCTTAGCTTCCCATTCAGCTAGGGTTTTCTCTACCCTTTCATATTCATTCCCAACGTAAACTTTGGCAAAAAGAAAGCTTAGTTTGGTCCTACCAAGGTTCAAACCCATAACCATGCCAATGCTAACTCAATGCATAACCATTCAACCAATTCATGTTTCGTGATGATTAATATAATTCTACGATTATATTATCACTCAACATGATCAAGCAAATTATCAAAAATAATAGGGTTAATTATGTTTTTCATCCCTCAAGTATTGTGCGATTTTGTTTTTAGTCCCCCAACTAACGTTTGCTCCAATTTGGTCCCACATGTTTTGAAACAAGTGGAAATGGTCATCATTTTTGGAGGCTGTTAGTTGTGTTTGACACCTGGCAAACAGACTGCCACGTGTGGATCCCGTTTTAAGTTGTGTCTTAAGTTACACTGAACACGTGATTTTATCCTTAAGAATGACTTAAAAGAGGGGCTTCGGTAAATTTTGAAACCCTAACATTAAAATTTGAGAATTGGGGGATCGTGGTGGTGAGGAAATGTTGCATAACGTGTTGGTGCGAGCAAAGTTTGGCAACAACATTAACGTTTTTACTGCATTCTTCACTGATGAAGAGTGGTAGCAAAGGCTTTCCATGTACGTAGAGGAATATTGGTTCCAAAATGTCGCAAAGCTTTGCCTCATGTTATGAAATGTCATCCAAAGTTTGTGGCTATGGGAAAAGATTGTTACTCATAAAGGCAACTACTGTGAAAAATAAAGGCAAATTATTTGGGAGATGTCGAAATTAGGCTATAAGTTGAAAATTTTGTGACTTTTACTGGATGTTGATTTTGTTTGCGTGATAATGGTTTCATATTTTTTATTGTAGACCAGTTCACATTGTAATTACTTTGAATAGGTTGATGATGAGGAATCAGATTTTCGAGGGAATAATACAATAACACAATTTTCAATACAATAATCCAATTCTAGTGCTTTAATAAAAAAAAGTGGTCCACTATAACTATGCCCAATATTCCAAAACACCGGTCCACTATCACTATGCACAATATTCCAAAAAAGTGGACCACCATACAAAAGAGAACAAAAAAGCTTGATTCCTTCAAATTCACGTGGGTTGTGCGGAAGTTCTAGTACTTGCTTGAGACCTTAAGACTTGTTCTACCATGCTTCTTGTCCTTCTTGTTGGTGCTCTTTCTCCTTGGTTCATGTTTGCTGCAACCCGAGGTGTGGATCTGGTTCTACTGGTGGAGCTTTGGTTTCATGTTCTTGTAGCGTTGCTAGCTGCACTACTAGTTGCAGTTCTTTGCATCTGTCCCAACCAATTGGGTATGAATTAAAGAATCAAAATTTTGTATTTAGGAAGGAAAGAAATTGCAAATATTATAGATGTGCATTTACCTTTCTATTTCTGATTGTTTACACCTGCTACACTTGATGATGGTATTCTTCTTTGAAAGTTTGGAATGATTGACATGTTCATCAACTTCCCTTCTTCTTAGCTTTTTGGGTCTCCCAGGTGAAGTTTTGTAAATGGGTGGCAGTAGTTCAGGTTGATTACTTTTTGGCCAAAGTTTTTGTCCATTGATTGGAGTAATTTGAGGGCCATAGCAAGCCTGATAGACATATCTTTTGTAATATGCATGAGCATAGTCCTCAGGATTTTCTACCTTGTAGTTAATTGCTGCCACAGCATGCCTACACGGTATACCTACTAAATTCCAAAAATAACAACTACAACTACGGTTACTTAAATCAACAACAATTTTTTTCATGGTGAACTCCTGCATCACTTCAAACTTAGAATCCCCTGCCCATACAGGAAGCCAATTCCCTTTTTTTTTTTCTATTTCCCTATCTAGCCTTTTCTGTGGTTTAGGCATTACAGTGCCTGAATATGCATTCAATTTCTCTCTAAGGGTTGCAAATCTACTCATTATATATGATCTAATCCATTCAATCATACTAATGATAGGTTTATCCCTAGCCAGTAAAATAGTACTATTAAATGACTTTGACAGATTATTCATCAACACATCACACCAAAGTTGTTTACACCAAACCTAGAGGTGTGACTGAATGCATGTTTACACCAAGACTACCTAGGAATGGCAACTAACCAAAGCTTCAGGATTTATGTTTCTCAACTCACCCATCTTTTTTTCCCATCCTGCATAGAAAGTTGCCTTTGCTACCCCCATCATTAAGTGTCTGATCACTACACCACCACCAAATTTCTTCTTGAAATTACTATATAAGTGTCACAAACAGAAACGATGCTCCATTCCATTCAAGATTTCATCAAAGACAGTCATTAGTCCCTGCAAAAATGTAGTTTTGTATAAGAATTTAATGTCAATTAAATGAAACTTTTTTACATTCCAGTTATAGTATTTACTTTACCTTTTGTTGATCAGAAATGAAAACCCATCTATGATTTCCAATATCCCCAATATCTTCTAATAGCAATGTCAAAAACCACCTCCAGGTCTCTTTGCATTCGTTTTCTTCAACTACAAAAGCTAGCGAATAGTATTGGTCATTGGGGTCCCTACCCATTGCAACCAACAATTGACCACCATATGTTGTCTTCAAGTGGCAACCATCCACTCCTATAAAGGGCCTGCATCCAGCCAAAAACCCTTGCTTACATCCATCTAAACACATGTAAAAACAGCCAAACCTAGGTGGCAGACTTGGTTGGGGTTGATTTATCTTAATCTTGAAAGTTCCAGCATTCACTCTCAGTAATTCAACCACATAGTCATATAAACGACCATATTGTCGTTGTCCATCCCCCACCAAACAGTCCATTGCAATATGTTTTGCTTTCCCAACCCTCCATGGTGTTATGCCTATATGTCTTCTTCACTTCGTCAATTATTTGAGCCACTGTCATAATACCAACATTCATAAATTTGTATATAAGAACCTGAGCAATCCAGTCCTTATTAGCATTTTTGTTCCCAAAAACCCTTCCACATTTATGACGCCCAACAAGTGTCTTAACCCTAAAGGTTTGCCTCCTTCCAACCCTACTGACCATGATTAAAAACCACATTTTTTCTTACAAATAACCCTCACTCTCTTCTGATCATTTTTAACAAATTTGACTTCTTTTCCATTTAGAACACTATGCTCTATTAAAGCTTGTTTAAAATCCTTCAAAGATCCAAACTCAATTCCCAATTTAAATTTGAATTCCTTATTCATATCTTTAGGTCTGAACTTACAAAATTTGGGACCAACTGTAACAGCACCCTTATCACTATCAACATCAGAATCTAAGTCATCAATATGGTAGTCCTCATTAATGTCACGCACTCCAACTTCTTCATTTGTCACAAATGTCCCTTCACCAATATCTTTTTTCCTCTTCACTTTGCTTGAATTTCGTTTGAATGATTTCCACCTATCCAAAACAGGGCCAATCTTCCTAACAGGTGGATCAATGTCCATCCCAAATCCATCATCATCATTTGCCACCCTCTCTTCTTCACTGTCATCTAATTTATCTCCAACTAAACCTTCTTCATCTTCACAATTAACATCTTTAACCACTACTTCCTCTTCTCATACCACATTGTCTTCAGCCACTACTTCCTCTTCTCGGACCACATTCTCTCCAGCCACTACTTCCTCTTCTACAACCACATTATCTTCAGCCACTACTTCCTCTTCTCCTACCACATTCTCTTCAGCCATTACTTCCTCTTCTAGAACCACACTCTCTTCAACCACTACTTCCTCTTCTCGTACCAAATTCTCTTCAACCACTACCTCCTCTACTTCACCATCACAAATAAAGTGAATGACTTCAGGCTGACTAGGTACATGCTGAACATATATATCAACCTCTTCGTTAGTCTCCTCTGCAAAGTTAGCTAATGTCATTGCTTCCTTGTAATCATTCAGCATTCGTAGATTGTTTAATAGCTTTTCTTTTGAACCCTTCCATCATAGTTTAATATCACCCCCATATTTAAACTCTTTGACGATGCCCAATGCCTCAAAATAGGACCAAAAATCTGGGTCGATCCTTTTAACTACATGAATCTAGATGTATTTAAGTCCCTTATTCCTTTCGAACCTACCCATATGATGAAAAGCAACTGCAAATCCCATTTCCAACCCTACATTTTCAATCAACACAAAAACTAAAGAAATCGAACCATACATGAACCAAAAAAAGCAACCAAACAATCAAAATAAACATGAGGAACGAACTAACCTTAGGTCTCGATTGTACTCTTTAATGCTTTCGTAATGTAGTCTGTAATGCCCCTTCCGTGAAGCTCGCGATTATAGTTTGTAATGTTTTCGTTCTCACAAATGTAATCTCCCACTCACCAAATGACCTTTTTAATTCGAACAAAACCCCCCTTCTTTTTGATTCGGACAAAACCCTTCATTCAGACACTTAAAAATCAGCTTTAACTAACACGTGCACAAAATATAAAACTTACACTGCTTAAAATGGGATCCAAACGTGGTAGTCTTTTTGCCATGTGTCAAACACAACTAACGGCGTCCAAAAATGAGGACCATTTCCACTAGTTTCAAAACATGAGGGACCAAATTTGAGCAAATGTTAGTTGGGGGACTAAAAACAAAATCGCACAATACTTGAGGGACGAAAAACATAATTAACCCAAAATAATAATAAATTAAATAACACATAAATGACATACATAGGACTTAAACCCAAGTCCTCTCACATAATTAAGCACTCTCAACCATTTGAGCTAATACTTTTCCACGTCATCCAAGTCAGAATTAAATGTCATAAAAGCTCCCACTACTCGCATTTGTTAATTAATTATTTATTTAATTAATTAATTTTTCACGAGTCTTACACTAAGACCCGAACCATCTAGTCTAATCGTTAGACCTTGAACAATAGGGATACATTCACCATGGTGAAACCCTTTCAAAAAATGCATGATTTCCATGCACTGAGCTATCATCACCTCAGCCAACGAGGCCTACAAACCTTAGCAACTTTACATCGTAAGGACTTGGGAAAACGCCCTTATGACCGTTGATGTGGTGAGCCTTCATGTTTACATACCACAATGAGTTCGAGCCTAAAGCAGTGGTGGACACATGATCCACTTGGGTCAGGAGACTCTTGTCAAGACTCTTGTCATTGCCAATAAAGCAGAAAGGAGGGGTATAATCGAAAGCAAAGATGAATTTCTTACTTAAATCTTGAGGACAACACTTTAATTTGAATATTTTTTTAAATTCTTAAAGAATGAGATATATATACTTCAAAAATGAGTCATGGCAGGAGTTGTACAAAGATACCCAACCAACCTCAAATCTATGCTTCAACTAATAAAAGAACATAAAATTTGCTCACAAAAAAAATTTGAAACACCCTTAAAAAGGCTCAATTATTTGGATATAAATGACTCATAGCCACGTTCACAATTGACAACATACTACACTCAAAAAGAGACGAAGAAAATGATACATAGAATTCTCTAAAACAACACTCTTAAACAAAAACAAAGTCATCCTTGTCAACCTTTGGTTTCATATACACCATATCATCAGCACTACAAGGCTTCACCACTATACTATGAACTAGATCATTCGAACACACATTGTAACTAGACATGATATCGTCCATGGACTCTTGAGTACTAAAGACAAAAGAATAATAAGCTACTTCCCCAAGTACCCAGTGATACTTAAGGTCAAGAATAGGGGCAAATTTGTATTTTCTTTTCTGCCTAGCAACTACTCGTGGAGTCTTAAGATCCAGAAGCCCATGTTCCTTAAAAGATCTTATTCACTCATCGTAGTTGCCGGTGCAGTAGAAACTACCGTTGGAACTACCGTAAGGGTGTAGGAAGAAATCTCTTCCCTCTCAAAAACCAATGAGCCAATACGACTCGAAGAGCCACACTCACCCACAATAGAATTCTTCTTTCTACCAAAGGAACCCTTTCTACTAGAGGAATCGTTTCTACAAACGAATTTGAAATAGAAGAAGACATTATTATAGACATACCTGAGATGTGATGAAAGGAACAACAAATGAGACAAACTGACCTTGAGAAAAAAGCCTTAATTGTTTGGGAATTTGAAAGTGTTGTTTAAGGTCAAGAATAAGGGCAAATTTGTATTTTCTTTTCTACTTAGCAACTATCGTGGAGTCTTAGGATCCAGAAGCCCATGTTCCTTAAAAGAGTTGGTTCACTCACCATAGTTGCCGGTATAGGAAGAATCTCTTCCCTCTTAAAAATCAACGAGCCAATACGACTTGAAGAGCCACACTCACCCACAATAGAAATCTTTGTTCTACTAGAGGAACCCTTTCTACTAGAGGAATCGTTTCTACAGACGAATTTGAAATAGAAGAAGACGTTACAGACATACCTAAGATGTGATGAAAGGAACAACGAATGAGACAAACTGACCTTGAGAAAAAAGCCTTAATTGTTTAGGAATTTGAAAGTGTTGTTTAAGGTTAAGAATAGGGGCAAATTTGTATTTTCTTTTTTGCCTAACTACTACTCTTGGAGTCTTAGGACACAGAAGCCCATGTTCCTTAAAAGAGTTGGTTCACTCACTATAGTTGCCAGTGCAGTAGAAACTACCGTCAGAACTAACGTAAGGGTATAGGAAGAAATCTCTTCCCTCTCAAAAACCAACGAGCCAATACGACTCGAAGAGCCACACTCACCCACAATAGAAATCATCTTTCTACAAGAGGAACCCTTTCTACCTGAGGAATCGTTTCTACATATGAATTTGAAATAGAAAAAGACATTACAAACATACCTAAGATGTGATGAAAGGAACAACCATTGAGACAAACCGACGTTGAGAAAAAAACCTTAATTGTTTGGGAATTTGAAAGTGTTGCTTGACGTTTCCAAAAGATTAAGGTAGTAGAAATGAAACGACGTTTGAAACAGAAGGAAAGATTAAAAGCCCCGAGCGCCAAAACGTCATTTCACTGTGACGTGTCAATTGCAAGTGAACAATGACATGGTAGAAAACAACATGAATCCTCATTGATACTTCTATTGAGACCTTTAACAGGCATTAAGTTGTCGAACACTTGGCTAGACTCACTTGAAATAAACTCACTCAGTTTTTCGACTTAAGCTCGATTAACTGAGAACCCTAAGAACTTGACTACTTTAATCATACTTCAAACTCGTTTATTCATCTCACCAAGTTCCGAGCTTGGAGGGCTTGTGTACCTTTCCTCCTCAATCTATAATAAATAAATAAAACAAATCAAAATATTTTCACAAATATTCTATTTAGCGTATACAATATTCTCATAATAAACACGACTATTGCCCATTGCCAAATATTATCCCACAATAAATATTATAACGGGTAAATATTTTGTCAATCTCATGAAATATGATAATTGACATACAATATCAAAAGGAAAATGATATTTTAACCCATTTTTTTTGACTCACTTTTAACCTCACCATTAGATCATCTATTTTAATTTTTTGTAGTGATGTGATGTGATAATCTAAAGGTGATGAGATTGGTGGGTTAAAAATGGGTAAAAAAAAATGGGTTAAAGTATCATTATCCATATCAAAATAATAAATTATAGAGCATAATTTGCCGATCAATTACATTCATCGGTCAATTACCATTTCGATCCACCCCTACCTATAAATAGGACACATTTTTCACATAGAGTACTCGCTCTTTCAAATATACTCTTTTCTCACTTTATTTTCTTATACTTTTACTGACTTGCTTACTGAACGATCCCCTCTGGTCCTGCTTTGCTTATCAACAACCTGACATCATCTCAGAGGATCCCCACTCATTTTCGGTAAGAACATGGACCATCTTATAGACCTCCATGCTATTCTGCAAACATCTTTAATCAATATTTGAAGAAACCTCAGCAGCAACAATCTGCCTCATTAGTCACTGCACTTGTCAACAATGAACCACTTTTCTCGTATTATGAAGAACCTTTGCAAAACTTTCAACAACTTGCCGCACCTATTGCTGCACCTGTTAAAAGTCGATTATCTACACATGAATTAAATATACGTCAGATGATGATAGCTGAGCAGAATAAGGAATTATCTATGGGAGAATTACGTAAATTGATGATGACTGAGCAGAATAATGAATTATCTATTTTTCTTTTCGGTACTGATACAGATTCTCTTTCAACTTTTAAAGACTAAATTCACAAGTCTTACTTCACAAAGAGTTTATATGGCGTAAGTATAAGTGTCCAAGTCTTAGTGCGTAGTTGTCAAAGGCTCATAGTTTGTCATGGCATGCACAAAGTCAGTTTATGGGTTTATGTTTAAAGTTCCATCCCCTAATAATGATGTTTTTCTCATCCCAGATCACGAGATGTGAAAGAAGAGAAAAAATAACAAGTGTGATTGGTGGTGACGTAATAACTTAATGTAAGAGAAAAGAGATATCATCAAACTATAGTTACTCGTAGAAGGTTTCTTGAGCCCGTGTTCCTTTGAAGTGAATTACTGTTCATGAGTAATTGAAACCGCTGATTTAAAGAATATATCACGTTCTTTTGCATGGAATGCAAAGCTGGACAAAACACTGATTTGTGGGATTTCTCTCATTATAGCATCCCGTTTGCTACATGAGATTTGAGAGTGATTCTTACCACTTTACTAAAATACCCCTGTTATTTTATCAGTATTGCACCATCATACACGGCCAAAAACAACTTGCCTCTACACTGTAAATATGTTGACGCTGAAGACACCAACAGCCACCACCAGCAACATCCAACAAAGGCAGAGGCGGAGACATCCTTTAACTCTGTTGTAGTGAAATGCTTTAATGCCCAACACAACAACTTCCTAGTACAAAAAATGCAATAAAAAATTTGGAATAGGTTTCATAAAAGAGGAAATCGGGTAAAAAAAGCATGCATGAAAAAGGGAACCAGTTCCAAATGAAAAGAGAATAAGTTCCAAAATCAAAGTAACTGGTTCCATTCATGTCTTCAATTTTTTTTTACAATTAATAAATATTATGAATAGGTTTATTCATCATCAAACAAATTTTAAAATTAATTACAACTTATCTAAATATCATTTTATATTACTTTTAACCCAAGGACAATTTGGTAATCTTATATTTTTTCAATTAAATTTTATTTTTTATTAGTCATATCAAATCCTTCTAAACTTTCACCATATTCACCTTCAAATCAATTTCACTATCACTTCCAAATTCCTTAAAAGAACAACATAAACTTCATTTTCAAATTCACCCAAATCAATTCTCTCTCCCTCAAATCATTATTTTCAAAAGCACACACCGTCATCGGTCATTTATCAAGTTTTGGTTGAGCAAAATATATTAGTTATACAAAACGAAAATGTTCCGTATACTTTAATATGTATCGTTCTAATTTTAATGTATATCACTATGCTTCAACTATGTGGTTGGCTTATTATAATCTGAGCTTCTCCAATTGTCAACCCACAAAACATTAAAGTACAATCAGACATTGATACAATAGGAGACAAGAATATGACCATATTTAATAATGACAAGACACAACTCAACTACGAGACAAAACAGAAAAGTATTCTAAAATTAAAAGATTGCTGATTTGTGCAATTCAAGTAGGACTTTTTCATGTTCTTTTCACATTCCTATGCACGATCTTCAAACAAGTAAAATTCAAGAGTAAACATACAAGCCAAATCTCTATATATATTTGATGATGCAACTAAGTTTATGCTGCTTTAGCTTGAAAAGGTTTCACTGGTTATGAGAGCTGGTTACATGAGGTTTACAAGTTAAAAGCGTAAAATGTTATAGCTACAATGTTTCAGGGATAAAAATCTAATTAGGACAGAAAAGGGAAAAGAAACTAACAATCATCAATATGAAATCCTTCTGAAAATGATTTGCGCACCACACTGAGGCTGCAAAGTGATAAAAAGTACAGGAGCATGCACATAGTTTGGAGATAGCACAAAACTGTAACTTTGAATGATCAAAGAAAGGGCAATCTTTGCCTCAACTATTGCCAAATTTTGCCCAACACAGGTTCGAGGGCCTAATCCAAAAGGAATGAATGCAGCTAAATGTTTCCGAGGCTCGCTAAATCTTGTTGGATTGAAGTTATGGCAATCTTCACCCCAGATTTCTCTGTCATGATGAACAGCAGTCAATGCTAAGTAGAGTTGAGTCTTAGCAGGAACATTAATGCTTCCAAGCATCACATCTTTAGATGCTTGCCTCATTAGCATCACTGCTGGAGGATAGAGCCGAAGTGTTTCGTTAATTATCATGCTAACCTGTTCGGAAATGTCAACCAACAATAATCAATGAAAATATACCAGAATTTTGCACTCACTCAAGGATATTATTTACTCTATGATCTAAATTGTCTGGTTCATTCTGTCTCCCACAATATACTACACTATTTTACAGGTCTTAACCATATTCCTAATTCATTGTGGTTGGAAATCCCATATATTAGAGATAAGACAAATTTAAGTGGTGCAAATTTCACCTGACAAACTGATTTTGTAAAGTTGAATTAAACTTAAAGTCCATTTTTTAAGATGGTATCAGAGTCATTGGAAGTCTAATCTAGAGAAATTTATTGTTGGTTAGATCTACCGTGTCTCTCACAATATAAGTGGTGAAATTTTGACTTTACAAATCGATTCTGTAAGGTTGAGTTAGACTTAAAATCTTCTTATTAAGAAAGTTAAATCATAAACTTCCCTTTTATATATGTTTGTTTTTGTTTTTATCTCCATGACCAAACTTTTCTGCATCTCTGGTTCAATTTATAATGCTGACATAGCATCTATATTATTGAATCTTAATAATAGTTCAGTTGACTAACAAGCAAAGATCTATCTATGATCTAACCAGTATTTAACAGGGTAAATGTATTGTAATATTCATTCCAACAATAACATATGCATTGTACTGATCCTCTTGGAAGGCAAGTGAAACAAAAGATGAACTTACAATCTTAAGGTCGCTTAAGTTGTCCGCAACAGGAAGTTGATTGTGTCCAATGACACGAAGAACTTCTTCACGTGCCTTACTTTGCCATTCCTGGTGTTTTGCTAATAGAAGAAGCGTCCAAGTTAACAAGTTAGCTGTAGTTTCCTTTCCAGCAAAGTAGATGGTTTTACATTCATCTATAATTTCTTCCACCCCTAACTTTTCTTCTCCACCAACCTCATTCTTGTAGGAACACATCAAAGAACTTAGTACATTTCTTGCATTTTCTCCCCTGTTGCTCTTGTTCTCAATAAGCTTCAGAATTGATTCACGTGTTTCTTTTTCTAGTCTCCACCTCTCCCTGTTCTTCCTAGTTGGCAAATACCTATTGTTTTTTTATCAAACACTAAAATTCAATGATGACGTCTCAAGAGGGAAAAATACCTGGTATAACATGAACTTCATTTGGAAAAAATTTATATGCAATTTATTTCTCATCTTAAATTCAGTTAAAGCAAGTTTTTAAATAGAACAACCTACAAGCTGGAAACTAATGGTTTAAATCTTTAGCACTTACTATTTGAGAAACGACCTGCTATTTCTCTACAGGTACAATACAACACATTAAGTTGTGATGGTTATTTTCTTATAAGCAAGGCTTGTGCTAAGGAAATATAGGTCTGGTAGCAAGATTGAACTTTGATATAGTAAATTTCTTGCACCCACCTACTTGCTTTCTATTTAGTGGCCTCATACATACTCCATCACTGTAAAATAACTTCTCTATTAACTTCTCTATTGTAATTTAAGTAACTATCAGGATCAGGATGTGAGGATGTAACTTGAAACAATAATACAGTATTTTAGGATATATAGAATAAGTTGTCATGAATAATATTTTTAGCTTAAAAGTCATACCAACTCTGATTTCTGATCTACATCTACATCTATATCTGTATCTATAAAAGTTAAGAGTTGGAAAAGTAACCTGAATCCAGGGATATAGACACTTCTAACTGCCTGTGAAAAAAGGTACATTTGTTGTTCCTGTAAGTTGAAAATATGCATGCCTTCTTCATAACTGCTGCCAAAAGCAGTCCTTGATATAACATCAGCGGAAAGATCATGAAGCTCTTTGTGTACTTCTATCTCAAATTCATCTTTTCCTCTTCTTTGGTCTTCCCATTTCTCCATCATCTTTGTCACACTAGCCACAATATCTGGCACCCATCCCTGCAACAGATTCATGATTCACTCTTTAATTAGTATTCTATGTTTTCATGATTTATCTCTTCAAACTACTTATTCCCTCCGCTGATAACTGTTTTCTCCTCTAATTCTAATTACCAAAACCAAAGTATAGTAATATATATATATATATATATATATATATATATATATATATATATATATATATATATATATATATATATATATATATTGACATTAGTATTCTATTATAATTTCACTAAGTCGTGTAAGTTTTTAATGTCCAATGATAAGGTAAGTTAGCAGCAAAAAACTCTAATTCTAATCGGGAATGAAGGACAAAAATATTTAGTGTTTAAGGTAAGCTTCGTCCTTTTATATTTTGACCTACTTTTGTTCCATAAAAAAAAAGCCTCAAAAAGAGAAAGGAACCAAACACCTTTCGAAGAAAAAAAAAATCTTTTAAGAATTTAAGAAATTTATTTTGCATGAAAGAAAAAAATAAAAACCTATTATTTTCAAAATAAAATGGCTAACAAAAACAAATTTAGAAGTAAACTGCACACTTTAATCTTTTCTTTCCCCTCTCTTATCTCGAACTAATGGCTGTTTAACCATAAAACACTTTAGTTTTAAAAGATTTTCTTAAGCTAAAATACTAAACCCTTTTTATTTTATTTTATTTTTACAATTCTTATTTTAAAATTTAATTTAAAGTAGGTTTTTTAAATTTTAAAAAGTTTAGTAAAACATTTAAATTAATAAATTTATCATATATATAATAATTTTTAAAATAAATTACATTGGTAACTATAATGTTTTCCAATTACACTAACATTTCATTTTTTTTTATAATTTTATACAAACCTTCATTTTTTAGAAGAAAATTACAATTTCACTCATATTTACAGTGTATACGCACTCCTTAAATTTTCAAAATATTTTACTTACACCCTTATACTACTATTTACTCTTAATATAAAACTTGAGAATGAGAAAGTATTAATGTTCTTGTTATCTTACTCTTTCATTTATGATTTCTTCAATTTTTTCTTATTGTTTTTCACATTTTGGATTTGGTTTTACTTATTTTAGAAAATAGTCTATATAACTCGTGACACAAACTATGCTGCAGTGACTTGTAATTTCAAATATTATAATTTAAAATATACCTTTTTATAGTTTTAAATTCTAAATTATGTAAGTCAAACTTCATTTCTAGATTATAAGACCCAACAATATCCCAAAACATTGATACTTTAAATTTTTTTCCCACTTCTATAGTTGCCACCACAAGAATAAGTTACCTTAACCAGCTCCAAGTTAAAGGCGAGGTTTATAATCCTTCTATGCAAAGCCCATTGTTCGCCCTCCAGGCCCACAAGGCCCTGTCCAAACAGCAACTTCGACTGAGGGTTGTACGGAACTTTCCCATACTCACCGCGCGTATTCGTTAGCACCTCCTTAACCATGTCCGGTTCAGTTATCGCCAACCGGGGCGTTGAACCGAACCAGTACAAGAAAGTTTTCCCGTGTGCGCGAGACCACCTTTCGTAAAATGGAACCACGCGTGCCAAGATGTTATCGTGCTCGAAAGCAGGGTTCTTCTCTGACTTCGCTTCTGCGTAGAGCCGTCGGATCTCCGACGAGTTCCCGACGATCGGACGATAGCCAGGGCCTCCTATCCCTTGCTTCTTGAAGTGACGCTCCGTTCGCCGTGGGACCCACAAATTTGTATAGAGAAACTTCACCGCGAAGAAAACGAGGAGAACTATGGCAGCGAGTAAAAGATTCATGTTGATCTAATCTGGCAATGAAAGACAAAAGTGAAGCATGAAAAGAGGTTAAAAAAGGAAAGAGTGAATAAGAGAAGAGCGTTGACTTTTTAATGGTGAGACTTAAGATTAAGAGGAAGAAAAGCTATTGCAGCAATGAAGGGTGAAATGAAACCTCACCTTGTGTTGTTTGAATCAATAAGAGAAAGAGGATCCAGAATTCAAATAGGGTTAGAAGAAGTGAAGTGGGAAGTCTTTGTTTGGCGATGGTGGAATAGTCAAATTATCATTACCTTTGTGTTTAGGGAACACGAAGAGTACACAAACATTGTTATAGTTATTCATTAATTATTATCGGTTTCTTCTAAACAAATCTATTTGTTATTTTTATGAAAAATATTTATAGATTATTTTATACTTGCATTCACAAGTACAATTTACTCATATTTTATTATAAATTTAAATAAAAATATTTTAATATAATTCTTCAAAATATAAACCTAAACAAAAATAAATGATTTTAAAATAAAATTTATACTAAAATAATAGTATTCATAAAAGGAAAATGGGATCTAGCAATAGTGTATTTTAAACTTTTGAAAATTTTCGTAATATTAATATTTCATGAAAATACTAAGGTGATATTATAATTTGAAATATATATTATCCTTCGTAACACCCATATTTGATAAAGATGACATAATTTTAGGTTGATAGATGGAATATAAAATATTTTTGTAAACTTTCTTTAGAAAAAAACTTTCCTTTGCTTAAAGACAATTTAACGATGTAACACTTCATTTAATTAATAACGCTAATTAAGGGAAATGTCATATAGTATAATAAAAGAAGCAAAATTAACTGAGTATAATGTCACTCTTACAACTAACTCAAATACTTAAAGGACGATAATAGAAACACACCATGATGCTGGATACAAAGTAATATAAAAGAATGATAATAACTTAAATAAATCCTAAGAGAAAACAATACATGGGCCTTAGTCCTAAATGAAAAGCCCAAAAGCAGAAGTCAGTCCAAAGGCTAAGCAGCGGAACCATCATCTCCCTGTTGACCATGGGTGTTCCTCGCATATGCTCACATCAACAAGTTGAGAGAGAACCACACAGCAGAACACACAACAAATAACAGAAGGGTAAGCTAGAGCCCAAAAATAGTTTTATCATGCAATCAGATACACTTTCACATACAATTTTACATACATCATCCAAGCATATTATGACCTTCCAAACAATATACTAAGACTCGACACGACTCATTCGGATACATATAATCTAGTCGGATTCAACGGATGCTTGCACTTGTGGTGGATTTCTCTGCTCACCCCTGAGCTGCTCACCCCCGAGCTAAGTGTTACAAGTGTTACAATGTCTCAGGCCTCCTGCTACTCTCACCACAAAAGTCAATCCGCTATAAGTGAGACTAACTGACTCCTTAGAGTGTCAGGATGCAACCTTACCTTGAATCCTTACCAAATTATATAGATGGGGCACCACCATGAACTCCATCTAACAGGGGTCATGGAATTACGTCCCGACCACTGAAGCACCACCAGGAGGTCTCACGTAGAGGCTCATGGATTTACGTACTGACCACATACCAATCATACTCAAACAACCAAACAATATTAATTATGCATTTAAACCTCATGTCAACCTCTGTAACTCATCCTCATTCATATTCCATGTTGAATCCATATCATCTCATTCATCCCAATTCGTGAATATAGAATTTCATCTCATAACAATATCATGCCACTTTAATACCAACCATTTCATTAAAATCACATGCCAAGATCATACCAAACCTATCATCCCCAATCCAAAGGTCACACAGTTCATGCATACTTAACCCATTCATGCTTTAATAGGTTAACAAAATCATACAACAAATCACCAATCAAGACATGAGACAGAACAAGCATCAAACCAACACATGCGTCAGTCTCGCTCAAGCCAGGAACCCTCGCTCAAGCGAAAGGGTTCTTTCGCTCAAGCGACTGGTCGTCGCTTAGGCGAGACTACCAACAGTGAGGGTTGTTGTAACATGAATTCTCGCTTAGGCGAGCCCCTCCTCGCCTGAGCGAGGCCACCCCTCGCCCAAAGGCGAGGTCCCTCTCCTGGGTTGAAAATTGTAGCGACGTACCAAGGTCCCCATGCGTCCCCGCTTAGGCGAGCCCCTCTCGCCTGAGCGAGATGTCTCCTCGCTCAAACGAGAGCTCTCCGCCTGAGCGAGAGCTCGAGTGTGAATTTGGCCTGTTTCCGCATACCAAACAAGCATACCAAGGCATTTCATGCATTCACAATAACACACCAACCATAAAATCGAAGAACAACCATAGAACCAATAGGAAATCAACACACATGAGTAAGCCCTAACTTCCCTTACCTAAAAATAGCTACTAAGGGAGATCTTGGGCACGAATAGAGATGCACCACAGCTCCTAAGGCAGTTCAGTGAGCTAAAGACGAAGATATTAGAGCAAGGACAGATTACTACAGTTATCCCTAGTGGGAGACACAAAGTTCAACTAGCAAACAAAGTGTATGGATTGAAACAACTTATGCAAAATGGAATGTGCTTGAGCTTGCTAGATCAAGAGTTGGGACCAAACCCTAGCAGAGCTTTATGTTGCGAAAAGGGAAGAGTTTGACGGTTGTGTTTTCTGTAAAATGGAGTGAATGGATGAGATTAGGGCAGATTAGGTCTGAATTTCCCATTAGGTCATCCCTTAGGCCCAATAGATTGGGGCAACCCTTAAAATAAAAGGGACGAAATATATGTGGGCCTTACAAATAACATGTAAATACAAAAAGACAAGGCACAAAAATATTTACTTTGGATAAATTTATTGGATTACATTCAATTTCTTTATTAATACAATCAAGTTCTATCGTGTAGAATATCTTTACAAAATACAAGGTAAGTATTTTTTGGATAAACAACTTCTAATTAAAATAAGTTATATTTGGATTGTTGTTATTTAGTTAAAGTCAAATATTTTTTAGAATACAACCACTTTAAATTATAATTAAATGTTATTTGAAACACAATCACTTCTACTTAAAATGAAGTATTCTTTAAAACATAAACACTCTTAGTTAAAATTGGACATGCATTTTGGAACACATTACTCTTGACTAAGTTAAAATGAAATTAATTTAAAAAATTACAAGTGTACTAAAAGAAGTGTGTCATTAAGACAAATACAAATGAAGTTCACTCTTTTGTACACATTTGAGATTTATCTCTTCAAAAAATAAATGAATACTATTGTTTTAATGAGCTAGGTTCTACACATTTGAGATTTATCTCTTCAAAAGCTTGAAAGCATTCTTGGTTCATGTTTTTGAATGCATCTCTTTTATATGTATAAAGATTTTTGAAATAATTGTTGTGAATCATTAGTTGTTCATTATGAATGTCATTAAAATTCTTCTTCATGTTGCACTTCTCTTCGTTCAAGCATAGTGATGCATTATGGGAGGTCTTCATAAAACTGACATTTAGTCTTTTCAAAATAGTTAAATAGAATAAATTTAAAGTTTAATTATGCCCTTGGTCTCCATTTTAGAGTCAAAATCTTAGTTTGGTACCTGAATTTATAAAAGTATCAAATTGGTCCCTTTTTTGTTTAAAAGTCTCAAGTTTGCCCTTTCTGTTAACTCTGGCTAGAAGGCGTTAAAGGGGTGTCACATGTCAGTTCCAAGATTGTTTGAATTTTTTTTTAAAAATAAAATTTTGCCACGTGTCAAGTTGTCGTCGTGCCACATGGCAGTTGTAAAAATAATTCAATTTCGTCCCTATCCAAATTAAAACAAAAATTAATTTTTATATAAATTTTATACAAATATTTTTATGAAATTTGATATTTTTATTGAAATTGATATTTTTATTATATATTTTTAACATAGCTAAGTTTATTTAAAATTGTGTTTCACATTCAACTTTACTTCAAATTTTAAATTCATATGTTTTTTATTGTTACATGAACTAGTTAATTTATGAATTTTTTTTCTATTAACAACTTTAAAACAATTTTAAATAAAGTTCAATGTAAAATATTAATTAAATGAAGTTAATTTGGTTAAAAATATTTAATTGAAATAGCAATTTTGATAGAAATATTTGTGTATATTTATATAGAAATTAAATTTGATTTCAATTTGAAGAGGGACAAAATTGTTAATTTTTACAAAAATTGGGACTAAATTGAGACAAAAATTAAAATAAAAGGGACCAAATTGAGATTTTGGAACTGACATAAGTGACAAATGTCATTATCACTGTCACATCACTCTGTCACTGCCACGTGGCACGACGACAACTTGACACGTGGCAAAATTTTTATTTTTTAAAAAAGATTCAAAAAAAAAATAATAAATAAAAGTCAAAAAAATCCAATAACTGACACGTGGCACTTCCTCTAACGGCGTCAACCCAAACTTAATCGAAAGGGAAAACTTGAGACGTTTTAATAAAAAAGGGGACAAATTTGAGACTTTTAAAAATTCGGGTGCCAAGTTGAGATTTTGACTCCAAAATGGGGACCAAAGGTATGATTAAACCTAAATTTAACTATAGATTTTGAAGAAATTTTTGACATGTACAAGTCTTTGTGAGACCTCTTGTAAGATGAATAGAGAAAATATTCTTTACATCATAAAATAAACATTTATAATATTAGAATTGTATTATAAAATACTTATGAATATATATTTTTCTTGCCAAACAAAAATAAGTACACAAGATGTTATGTTTTTGTAATTCACAAAAAAAAATTTCACCCATTATGATTTAATTCTTAAAATCATATTTTATATTTTATTATAACACTTAATTAAAATAATGTAAGGATGATAAACTTTTCTCTATCCATATAAATTTATAAAAAGAATTTCTAAATGACTTTTTAATCGTTAATATTTATTCATCAAAAATTTTAATTTTAATTTCTTAATTCTTTAAAAGTACTTGGTATTTATTACAAATTTTATTAGTGAGTATTTTAACAATTTTTTTATCCTGATAATAGACGCAAAGGAACGATTTCAATAAAAAAAACAAAAATTAAACAAACAAAAAATTTAAATGAAAATAAATTTATTTAGATAAAAAGAAAAAAAGGAAAGCAAATAAAAAAGAAAATGTTAAAGAGACATACAAAAAATTGATAACAATTTGGATCATAAATATATATTATAAATAATTAAATATTATAGGACAAAATATTAAAGTGATCTAATTATATATATATATATATATATATATATATATAAAAAGAAAATATTAATTATATATATCCACAATATTCTAATTTATCGAAGGGGTTGAATTTGGAATATTAACTTTTAGAAAAATTAATCAATAAAAGTTAGATAAAGTAGGTATAGTCTTTGTAAGCACATATGATATATTGCTTACATATGATATACTCATGATCTTTTTTCTTTGTTCCCATTAAAAAATAAAATCAAGACTACACTTTCAGGTGCTTTTACGGTTAAAAATTCAAGTATCATCCTTTTATCTACGGTTTCCAATAACCGTTTTACTTTCTGCTCTTTGCTTTCGCATTCTACTCTTTAGAAATATGGAAAACTACTCAATTAATTTAGGATTTATTATTTTTTAATAATTAATTTTTTGTGATGCATAATCTAACAAACACCACTCGTTCTTTAGTTATTTTCTTCATAATTTCCTCTTAGTAAATAAACTAAATTAAATACCAGTTCTAATAAGTAATTAATGATTACATAATGACTTAAAAAGTGGTGTAAATTTAATTTTGAAGTTAATGGACATGCAATGATAGTGTAAAGTAGTTTTGCACAATATTTGTAAGGCCCACTTTAATTTTGTCCAAGGTTTAAGGGTATACCCTAATATGTTGGGCCTAAGGCTGGTCCATAGAGTGTCTAAAACCCTCTCATTCTAACCCTCTCATTCTGCCAATTTTTCAGAAAAAAAAAAAACAGTTATCCTTTTCCCCTCTTAAAACTGCAGTAGCAAGCTCTCTAGGGTTTGAGTGGGCTCCCTTATTTCCCCTCCATTGAACGGTTTCCTCAAAGTAAGTTGAACTCTCTTTTGTTCCTTTCTATTTCCCCTCTGTTGAACGATTCCCTCATAACCTCATCTTCGTTCGTCCTATGCTATTTTCAGTTCTGTTAGCTGCTCTTGTTTTAGGTGCTAGTCCGCTAAGGGTCTCATTCTCTTTGAGTTAATGATGAAGGATTATCTTGTTCCTTTTTAAGATTATTGAATATGGTGTGAGTTGATTAAGAAAACCAAGGAAATTCCCACTGGACATTAAGATAGCAAGCTATCTAGATGTGAAGGTTCCTTTCCAAGGTTCTAGAGAGGATGAGAATGGATTGATGGGGAGTAAGAAATCAAAAGGAAAAACATATAATAGAAACAATATAAACCAAGAAGAGTAAAGAAACATAAAATGAAAAGCAAGGGAAATGGGAGG
>Ga0214542_1006046_pt1 | contig 22446 bp, 12 predicted proteins | sample CNSS1metaG_FD_160096 | JGI IMG/M metagenome (GOLD analysis project Ga0214542, IMG submission 160096) | Root nodule microbial communities from cowpea collected in UCLA plant growth center, Los Angeles, California, USA - CNSS1 | ecosystem: Host-associated > Plants > Roots > Nodule | place: USA...
AAATTTTTTTTTTTTTTTTTTTAAGAAATAATGTCAGCCAAGCTAATGTAAAATATTTATGTAATAAAATAATAAAATTTATACTAACTTTATGATTTTTGACTGATTAAAAAATTTTAAATTATTTACGATCTCTTACACTCTTTATTACTTTCACCTATGTAAAGTGAATAAAAATAGAAGATAAAGGAATATTTGTCCTTTCAAAATCATCATAGTTAGATATTCTAAATGTTAAATGGAAAGTATAAGTAAAGCTTATCCCATTGTCTATCATCGATATGAATGTAAGCAAGAAAGCTGAAGATGAATTATTATTGTCATGATTTATTGACTTGTGGGCACTTTTTTATGAGTGAGATAGAAGTGAAGTCTCTTGTATTCAATCAAACCAACCAACTATATGCTTTAGCTGCTTTTTCATGCCATTAATTGCTTTATCAGTTTTTGATGATGACAATTCATTATGTTCGATATGCATTTTCTTTTCTTTTCACTCTCACTTTCTTTGCATGCCAAATTTTCTTTAGGTTACCTTTTTCCCTCTCTCAGATTTCAGGATTTGTGTTCACACGAGTTTCAATTTGTTCGATTCTTATAGTCACGGTATTGAATTTAGAAACTCGTTAATTATAATTGGACTCAGTGAAGTTTGTATTAAAAGTGGAGGTTAAGCCTTCCAACTTTGATCTGTTCACTCAAACATTTAAAATACAAGCTGTAGAAAAACAAAAAAAATGAGATAATCAAATTTCGGTATGATTAACCAATGTCTTAAGACACCCACTAAAAGTTTGATAAAAATAAATATTCACACTAAATTGTATTCTCATTTATTTAAGATATACTTGAATTTGATTTTCTTTCTCTTTTTTAAAATATAAATTATGATTAGGGATCACAAATATATTTATTTTCGTAGATATTGTTCGAATATATTTTTGTTTTGATAGAGAATCTCTATATTGATTGGATACGAATATGGATATGGATAACACCTAAATTTGTAAATAGGGTATGGGGATAAGGATGTGCATGTACATCTTCGTCACATCCAGTCTTCATACCCGTTGCAATATCCATCATCGCCTTCATTTCTATTAGCATTTAAATTTCTAAAGTGAACACACTTACAATGAGGAACATTTTTTTGCCACTCTCTTATAATTGTTTGACTTGTTCTATACTCACAAAATTAACTCACATCTCTAAGGTATTCTCTCTCTGATCATAACCTTGATTACACATTTTTTCCTTTGTGTGGTTATGTTCAAATTGTGTATTATTAATTTCAATGATTCAATAAGTTTCTAGGTCTTACATTTAAATATTTTGACTCGTTTTTAATATTTTTTATTTTTTTCCCATGAGAATGTTTGATTCTCAATTTCAAGTGTTCAATTGAGCAAACCTTTCATTTACTAAGTGGATTGTCTCATATAATTGGTTTTAGTTGGGAACCAAAGACTATAGGTATCATGTTAGAATTAATTGACGAATTAATTCTATTATGTGACTCATTTGAAATATTATGATTCGATTCAATGAAATATAAGAACCTATTGGTTATTATGGGAAGTCGTAACAAAATAAAATAAAGCTCAGCCCCACTTGATGGACATTGACTTATAAAAGGATATTAGGGTTCTGTCTCTAGTCATAAGGTTTTCTCACAATAAGCCATCAAGAAAGAGAGTGTGAGAGGCGTAACGAAGGCAAAGATATAGATTGGGAAAATGAGGTTGAAGAACAAAGATTGAAGAACATATTATTATCGGATCTCTCATGGATCAAGGTTAGTATTCTATTATGATTTATGAGCATGAATGTGTGATTATCTGCGTGAACATGTGAGAATCATGAATCTTAAGATCCTATAGTAGTTTTTTTATGATGAAGAAACTATAAAATAATTTACATGTGGTATTAGAGCAAGTGTTATTAGATTTATGATTATCAAGTTATGATGTTTTTTCCCAAATTGTGTTCTCCTAAAATTATTATACACTAATTATGAATTTAGGGATTTTATGAAAGTATTAATCCTAATTATGAATTTAGGAATTTTATGCTATAATAAATCCTAATTATGATTTAGGGATTTTATGATATTATAAACCCTAATTATATTTTTAGGAATTTTTGAAATTAAGATAAGCCCTAATTATGGATTAAGGGATTTTGAAATTTATATTTTCTTTCCTAATGTTATAAACCCTAATTATAAGTTTTAAGGATATATTGTTAATTGAAGAATTGCACTGTTATGTTTGTATAATGTTTTTTCTTTTATGCTTTAATTGAATTCAATGGCCTGATGATGAAAGTTTTTGTTGGTTACGTGTCGTCCATGGGCATCAAGTCTAATGATGAATCAAGCAAATATTTAATGTGCAATTGTATTGTTTGTTTTCGCTGTGCTTTAATTGAAAAAAATAAAATTCTTGAATTATTATGAGAAAATCTTGAATTAAAGAAATTGAATGTTTGAATTGCAAATTCCATGAATCAATTATTGTTGAATTAATTGTTTTATTTTTCATGGATAAGTGTGGTGATATTATTGAATTGCGTCACCAATTAATGACAATATTTTAATATATGAATAATGTAATTTTAATCTACAATAATGTGTATGTTTTGTTATTGTTAAATTAAAATTAATGAGAATTCTATGTATGGTTTATAGCCATTAAATGTAATTTATCTATTTGAAATCAAGCATGATCAATTTTGTTAGTCACCAAAGTGGCCAAAATTTTAAAGTTTTTGGTTTCAAATTATTAATGATTTTTATTTCAATTACACGTAATATGGATGCTAAATTATGGATAATTGATTTATGGGTTAATTGAAGATTCATTATTATAAGGCATTTCAGGATCGTCCAAAGGTTGATTAATTGTTCTTATAATTAATGAGCATGATGGTAGATAATTTTGTATGCGTCACTAGTTTTATTTATATACCCAAAGGTAGTAGGTGATTCTAGTTGATGCATATTTTAATTATCAAGAATGTTATATAATATGACCAACATCATTATGTTTATGTTTGTGTATTAGTGGATCTCCCAAAAGAGAATATTAGTATGCATAGAATGGTTATTTATGTATGAATCTGTATTTAGTTTAGTTTTATGACTCAAAGCATTAATGTTAGGCATGTGATAATTGAAGTCTCTGTTCCGGTATCTTTATATGTTTGTTCTAGTCTTCAATGAGTCGAATTTTCCTGACTAGATTTTATGTAAATGTTTATGCGAATGAGCATAGTAAGCACATTACGGTTGCTCTTCCCAAAATTGATAAGAAATATGTGGAAGAGCGCTCCCAAACTGCTGATAAGTCCCTTGCTGGGACATTGATGAGTACATTGACCACCATGAAGTTTGACGATTCGCGTACTATGCACGAGCACGTGATCGAGATGACATGTATCGCAGCAAGACTTAAGTCTCTAAGAATAGAAGTGGATGAAAATTTTCTCGGCTATTCATTATGTGAAGAATCAAGGAGCTTAAGAGAAAGTTGTAAAGAAACATGGAAATGGTAAAGGACCACTAAAGATTGACGAGTCCTCAACCAAAATCTAGAAGAAAAATGACAAATTTCATTTCTAAGAAAAGCCTGGACATTTCCAGATGAATTGCATAAAGCGTAGAGCTTGGTTCGAAAAGAAAGGTGAGCATAATGCTCACGTATGTTTTGAATCAAACTTAATTGAAGTTCCCCATAATGCTTAGGGGATTAATTCTGGATGTACAATTCATGTTTGTAATGTGATGTAGGTATTTCTTTCAACCCGAACCATAAACCCAAATGAGAAGTTCATCTTCATGGACAATAAAGAGAAAGTTTCAGTGGAAGCTGTCAGGACTTATCGTCTAATTCTCGACACTGGATATCACTTAGACCTTATGGATACCTTTTTTGTACCTAGTATCATTAGAAATTTAATTTCTTTGTCTAAGCTTGATGTTGCTGGATACTATTTTATGCTTGGGAATGGTTGTTTTAGTTTGTATAAGTGTACTTGTGTGATTGGATCTAGTACACTTTATGATGGTTTATATAAATTGAATTTGAATAATTTATATGCTGAAACTCTTATGACATTACATCACAATGTTGGCACTAAACGTAGTTTAATGGATGGACGATCTACTTACTTGTGGCATAAGCGTTTGGGACCTATTTCCAAAGAAAGAATGCAAAGATTATTAAAGAATGAAATTCTTCCAGATTTAGATTTTACTGATCTGAATGTGTGTGTGGATTGTATTAAAGGCAAACAAACAAAACACACAAAGAAAGAAGCCACAAGAAGCACTTAGCTTCTTAAAATCATACACACTGATATATGTGGTCGGTTTGATGTAAATTCCTTCAATAAAGAGAAGTATTTCATCACCTTTATTTATGATTTTTCGCGTTATGGACACGTCTATCTACTGCATGAGAAATCTCAATTAGTGAATGCCTTGGAAGTTTATATAAATGAAGTGGAAAGGCAATTAAACAGAAAGGTGAAAATCATAAAGTCAGATAGAGGTGGTGAGTATTATGGAAGATATGATGAAAGTAGGAAACCTAGTTTGAGACACCTGCATGTTTGGGGTTGTTAGGCAGAAGTAAGAATATACAATCTGCAAGAAAAGAAACTGGATGAAAGAACAATCAATGGATATTTCATTAGTTATCCAAAAAAATAAAAAAAGATATATGTTTTATTGTCCTACCCATAATACAAGAATCGTTGAAACTGAAAATGTTTGGTTCATTGAGAATGGTGAAACCAATGGGAGTGAAGCTTCACAAAGTGTGAAGATTAAGGAAGTTAGAGTACAAGTTCTTGTAACTATTGTTCCCTATGTTGTAGAAACTTACAACAATCAAGATGAACAACAAATTAATGATCCTGATGTTAACAATGAGCTAGTAATAGAACAACCACAAGATGTAGTATTAAGAAGATCTCACAGAGATAGAAAATCTGTTATTTCGAATGATTATGTGGTTTATCTATAAGAGTTCGAAAATGAAGTATTGATAATGATCCAGTTGCATTTTCAGAAGCCATTAATGGTGATAATTCTGATAAGTGGTTAGATGCCATGAAAGATGAGGTTAAATCAATGCCACATAATGACGTATATGACCTTGTGGTGCTTGAAGGATGCAAGAGAGTTGGGTGTAAGACTAAGTGTGACTCTCAAGGTAATATCGAACATTACAAGGCCTGACTTGGTCCCAAAGGTTTTACTCAAAAAGATGACATTGATTATAAGGAAACATTTTCTCCTATTTCTAGGAAATATTCTTTTAGAATTATCATGGTATTAGTAGCTCATTATGATCTTGAGTTGCATCAAATAAATGTTAAAATTGTCTTTCTGAATGAGGATTTAGAAGAGGATGTTTATATGGGCCAACTAGTGGGGTTCACTAGAGAAGGAAAGGAAACTTGATATGTAAACTTAAGAGTTCAATATACGGACTTAAGTAAGTTTCTCGACAATGGTATCTTAAGTTCAATGGTACTATTGTGTCTTTTGGATTTAAGGAAAACACTATTGATTGGTGTATATATATCTGAAGGTTAAAGGGAGCAAGTTTATATTTTTGATTCTGTATGTTGATGATATATTGCTTGCGACTAATGATCTTGGTCTATTAAGTGACACTAAGAGGTTTCTCTCTAATAACCTTGAAATGAAAGATATGGGTGAGACATACTATGTGATAGGAATATAAATATTTCGTGATAGATCACAAGGACTGTTAGGTTTGTCTCAAAATGTATATATTAATAAAGTTTTAGAGAGATTCAGAATGGATAAAAGTTCAGCATCTCCCGTTCCAATACAGAAAGGAGACCAGTTTAGTCTCATGCAATGTGCAAAGAATGATTTGGAACGAAAACAAATGGAAGATATCCCTTATGCATCTGTTGTTGGGAGTTTGATGTATGCTCAAACATGTACGAGGCCAGATATTAGTGTTGCAATTGGTATGCTTGGTAGATACTAGAGTAATCCAGAACTGGAGCATTGGAAAGCTACAAAGAAAGTTTTAATATACCTACAAGGAACTAAGAATCACATGCTTACTTATAGAAAATACGATCATCTTGAGGTAATAGGTTATACAGATTCAGACTTTGTCGGTTGTATGGATACAAAAAGTCTACATTTGGTTGTGTGTATCTTTTAGCCGGGGGAACGATTTCATGGAAAGTGTGAAGTAGTCTGTCATTGCTGCATCCACCATGGAAGCTGAATTTGTGCATGCTTTAAGGTCACAATTCAGGCTTATTGGTTGCAGAACTTTATTTTAGGACTTGGAGTAGTCGACAATATTGTCAAGTCATTGAAAATTTATTGTGAGAATTCCGCAACAGTCTTCTTTTATAAGAATGACAGGTATTCCAAAGGTGCTAAGCTTATGGAATTGAAATACTTTGTCGTTGAAAAAGAAGTTCAGAAACGTAGAGTGTCAATAGAACATATTAGCACAAATCTTATGATTACTGACCCTTTGACAAAAGGGTTACCACCCAAATTGTATGCTCACCCAAATTGTATGCTGGCCATGTAAAGAATATGGGCATTATGTGTACTAATGAATGTTAAATGTTGAATGTTAAAGTTATTAATGTTTATGTGACACTCTGAGCTCTTTAATGTATAAGTTTCTGAAAGTTGTGTTTTCTTCTTTATGTTTATGCATGCAAATTATGATGAAGAAAACAAATTATCTAATGTTATTATTATTTGAAAAAAAATGACATTATGTTTGAACTCGTTAAGGATTTCTCACCCTAAAGTCATATTAAGGAGAAAGGGATGATACAATAGTACATGGAAGGAATCATGTCGAGTGAATGATGTGTGACCGCCATGACTCTTATTATTTATGTATCTTTGATCATGAATAATGATTGAACCAATTCATGTAAGGTCCTTTAATGCACATCATGTTTATGTATTAAATCACATAATGTTATGACATCATATGAGTCAAGTGGGAGAATGTTAGAATTAATTGACGAATTAATTCTATTATGTGACTCATTTGAAATATTATGATGGGTCCAATTGTGATTTAATGAAATATAAGAACCTATTGGTTATTTGGGAAGTCGTAATAAAATAAAATAAAGCTCAACCCAACTTGATGGATGTTGGCTTATAAAAGGATATTAGGGTTTTGTCTCTAGTCATAAGATTCTTTCATAATAAGCCATCAAGAAAGAGAGTGTGAGAGGAGTAACGAAGGCAAAGAGATAGAATGGGAAAAGGAGATTGAAGAACATAGATTAAATAATACATTATTATCGGATCTCTCATGGATAAAGATTAGTATTCTATTATGATTTATGAGCATGAATGTGTGATTATCTACGTGAACATGTGAGAATCATAAATCTTAAGATCCTATAGTAGTTTTTTATATGAAGTATTATTGCATAGAAAATACAAAATAATTTACATATCAATGTCAAAACTAGGGGTTTTCATAATTATACAATGAATATCTTTTAGGCTCTACACTTCCTACAACTAGAGCTTGATGGGATGTGGACTATCTCGTAAAATCAATCTCGGCTAGGGACTGAACACTATAGGTGTCGATATCAAAACTAGGTGTTTGTATACTTCTACAAGGAATATCTTTTAGGCTCTACACTTTCTATAGCTAGAGCCCAAGGGCTATGGACAAGATCGTACAATCTATCTCGGTTGGGGACTAGTAAGTTTTAACCTACCTATATCGTTATGCCCGTAGTTTCAATAATTTCTTCGTAAATTATTGTCGCGAAAATCACACCCACTCAACTATCAAGGAAAATAGGGGGCACAATTACAACCTTGTAGATAAAGTCCCGATGTCCTAGAAAATTTAGACAATTATGATAAGGAGCCAATAGGATAAATATAAGAGTTATGCCTGAAGGAGATAGGGGACTTTCTATCGATCAAAGACAACAAGAGACAAATAAACGAGAGAAAATACTCAAGTGTTCCCAAGCTTTAGTCTTCTAGCTTTAGCAGAAACACCAAGCAATATAAAACATTATCTTCTTTATTCTCTTTGATCTTTAGAAAGTTTTCTTAGATATCTAAGGTACTTTCCATTTTATCATACTCTTAACTATACACCTTTGTACGATTTCGGTCATGATTTATCAAATTATTTTTAGGATACACATTTAATCATTACTTCTTTTTAATGTTACTTTTATTTGTTTATATTTTACCTAATTATTTATATTTTTCAACTCATTTTCATAAGTGTAATTTTACTATAAAAATTACATAACGACATTTTATTTATTATAATATGATAATTTAATATCGTTGTCATTAATCTTGTTTATCACCATTCAATATAATTAAAGTTCAAAAGATTAAAAATTTATGTCTAAATTTTGAATTATTATTATTTTTATACGATTTCATTTGACGAGTGTATTATTATAATCTCTATTAGTTTATACAACAAACTATTTCATTATAATTTAGTTAAAGAAAGTAAAAAAATATTTGAAATATTGTTAAACTTAAATATTTGTTTTCTTTTTATATTTTTTAAAAATATATTTTAATATTACCAATTTTGTTTCATTATCAACTCCCAAAATTAATAAATATTTTTGTTGTCATGAAATTTTATGAAATTTTATTTATGTGTACTTTTATATAATTCTTTAACTTTTATACAATTGTTATTTAGAACTCTTGATTTAAAATTTATATAATTGTAATCTATTTATAAATATTTGGACCGAAAAACCTAGAATACATCATTTTATTATAGAATATTTTTTTTCTAATTTTATTTATTTTATAAAAATTAATTAGTTAATACTAAAATTATTAAAACAGTAAAAAAAATATCAAGACATGAGGATTGGTATATCCATTATTTATAGAGATAAAAATAAGATAAAAGTTTTATACTAGTTAAATATGGGAATAATGATAGAAATAAATTTTTACTATAAGATAATAAAACTCCCCTCACCCAATCTCATTATTATCCCTAATTATTATCTCATGGTTAATATTAATTATATATATATATATATATATATATATATATATATATATATATATATTATTTTTGTACTCTCATAAATTTATTTAAAATGTATTGACATTATTACTCAATTATAGATTATAACATCTTATTAGGTTGTAAATTTTTGTAACTATCACTTCAAACTTATATCGAAAGTTATTTAAATTAATTTACTCTGTAAAAACAAATCATTTATGAAAATTTTAAAGATTCTTTGAAAGCCTACCTAGTTTTAAACATTTAATATTAATTATCCTTAATGGATCAAATACAGCTTTTAGATGAACTTTAAAAGTTAATAATAAAAATATTTAAAACATTATTTATGTCTTTCGACAAATATTTTACGTTTCAAAACATTATTTAAAATTAATTATCATAGGACCACTTTAGGAAGAAAGTGACTTTTGTATGCAATTTTATATAGTTTGGATTCATAGACTTAAAATGAAGATAAAATTATTTGTTTTGAAATAGTCGAATATAAGAGAAACGAAAAAAGAGAGTAAAGAAGTAGGAAATATTATGGAAAAATTATCCATACAATGAAATTTATTTAATATTTAAAGTATAATATTAATTCCATAATTAATTTTAATAATAAGACATAAAATAATTACTAAAAAGTAAATTACATCAATAAAAATAAAATTATACATAATATAATTTATTTTTATTTATAAGTGTAATACTTAACTCGCGAATTACTTGCTTTGTGAGTAAGTTGTGAGAATGTTTTCTTGTACCAGAGAGTATAATTTTTTTTTTTCAATTTGGAAGAGGAAAATTCTTAAACACGAATATCTATAATTGTTTTTTTACGAATCACTTTTAAACTCGTGTCTATGGGTTGATTGTTTATTTCTGTGATTATTAAAAGACACTTAGAAATTAAGTAAAGAAATAATAAATATTTTTAAGTTTATAATTAAATTTTGAATATAATCAACATGAAAATGATTTATAGGCTTAGGAAGTTCATGTGTCTATAAAAATATTAATAATAGACTTTGTAAAAATATGAAGGGTAAAATATATGCAAAAATAGAGATCTTAAAATATAAAAGATATGTAATAATGTGTATTGTTAGACTTGTATAATCAATATATGAACAAATTTGTCTAATGTATATTGTCTAATGTGTATTAATAAACTCATTTAATATGTGGATGCACATACTCGTCTAATGTATATTGCTAGACCCGACTAATCATAGTATAGACAAACTCGTCTAACATGTGTTGTAAGACTCGTCTGATCAGTGTATGAACATACTTGTGTAATGTGTATTCTTAGACTCATCTAATCAATGTATGCAATGACTCATCTAATGTTTTTTGCTATAGTCATCTAATCAGTATATCGACAGACTCGTCTAATGTGTATTGCTAGATCAATATAATATTTTCGTTATTGTTCTTACCGAAATTGGGAGTGTGAGACTTTTTGTAAATGGCGAGATCCAATTGAGGGATTTGGCCGCTCTTGATGGCCGGATTGAATCTCTTGTGGCTTAGAAGGAGGGGAGATCCACGTGCAAAAGACCTTCCAACACTCAAGTGAGTAAGAGAATTATGATCTTTTTACTTAAGAGTAAATATGCCACAAGTATCCTAATACACGTATGATATGGCTTATTTATAATACCTTTCGGGCCTTGGACCTCAACGATAAATTAGATAAGAAGATATTAACCAACTCTGGTGGATACCTTACAATTATAATGTGATATCTTACTAGATACACTAAATATCTCGTGAGTATTTAGCGTTTAGAGCGCGATCATGTTGCCAAGACTTGCCACGACGTGGATATTTCACCCAACAGAGGCATCTTAGGATACTGGCCCTAGTGGATCATATTGTCTGTTGGGCCGGGCAAGCACATTTATATTCATCAAATCAATGTATGAACATACTTTTCCACATAGACCTCCATGATACCACCAATGAGGTCGGAAAAGACCTTGTCCATCGATCGTGGATAAGTTGCTTCTGCGTTCTTGAGGCCGAAACGCATGACTTTGAAGCAAAAGTTGGATCATTCAGTCAATAAATTTGTCTTTTCTTCATCAGATGGATCCGGATCTAATTATACCTGGAATTGGAGTCCAGGAAACTCAACAACTCGTAACTTGATGTGTTGTTTACGAGATGATCTATGTTGGGGAGTGGGTAAGTGTCCTTGGGGCAGAATTTTTTGAAGTCAATGTAATTGAAACACATACGCCACTTTCCGTTGGCTTTCTTTACCATGACTACGTTAACCAGCCAAGTGGTGTACGTGATCTCCCTGATGAACTTGGCACCAAGGAGGGTTGTAACCTCCTTATGGATGGCAGCTCGACGTTCATCTCCGAGTTTCCTCTTTCAATTTGCAATGAGTTTCACTTGTGGTAAGATGACCAAATGGTGGCACAAGAAACTGACATTGGGCATGTTGGTCGAGCACCAAGCAAAGAGATCGACATTACTTGCCAGCACCCGGGTAATCAACACGCGAGTGTGCTTGTCCGTGTTGTTGTCAATCTTGGCGACTTACTTTGGAAGGATGGCCTCGCATTTGTCTGGGTTGGCCTTAATGTCGCGTCGGGTTATCATGAATCTAGAAATTTGCCTCCCTTTATGCCAAAGAAGCAATTATTGGGACTGAGGTGCATCTTATTGGGACTTTATCAAAGATGACTTGGAGGTGTGTTAGGTGGTCTTCGGCCTTAGGGTATTTGATTACCATGTCGTCCACAAAGACCTCCATGATACCACCAATGAGGTCAAAAAAGAACTTTTTCATCCGTTGTTGATAGATTGACCCTGTGTTCTTGAGGCCCAAAGCCATGACTTTGAAGCAAAAGTTTGATCTTTCGGTCATGAAAGACATCTTTTCTTCATTAGGTGGATACATCCGAATCTGAATGTATCCAGAATAGGTGTCTAAGAAGCTCAATAACTCGTAACCTGATGTGTTGTCCACCAACTAAACTATGTTGGGGAGTGGGTAGGTTTCCTTATGGCAGACTTTGTTTAGGTTAGTGTAATTGACACACATGCCACTTTCCGTTGGCTTTCTTGACCATGACTAAGTTAGCCAACCAAGTGGTATACATAATCTCCTTGATGAACTTGGAATCAAAGAGGGTTATAACCTCCTTATGTACGACGGCGCGCCATTTATCTTCGAGTTTCCTCTTTGGCTTTGCAACGGGTTTCGCTTGTGGAAAGATGGTCAAATGGTGGCACAGGAAACCAGGGTCGATGCCAGGCATGTCGGTCGGGCACCATGCAAAGAGATCAACGTTAATTGTCAGCACCCAGGTAATCTGGGCCCGAGTGTGCTTGTTCGTGTTGTTGCTAACCTTTGTGACTTGCTCTAGAAGGGGTTTCAAGGGGCAATCTTATATAGGTTCATTAAAGGAGAGCTTGGCATCCCCTAGGAACTCGACCCTTAGGTCAAGGTCTATAGTGTTGTCCTTGGGGATTGTTTTCGAGATGTGGAAGCACTACTTGATGCCTTGATCTAGTTTCTGCGTGGATGGTTCCAAGAGAGATTTTTATTCAGTAACTATTATCTGGGTGGCGCTGGTATCTTCTTGGCTCGTGGGAGGTACATATGGGTGTGGGGTGTGGACACTACAACTCCGAGTACGTTGAGAGCTTTTCGTCCAATCAAAATGTTATAAGACCTCCCGTCTTCAACAATGAGATACCAAATCGTGATGGTGCGGTGTGCCTCTAGGGTTCTGAAAGTTGTCAGTAGGTCCATATAGCCTTTGGTATGGACTCTTTCACTTGTGAACCGAGCAAAGACTCTAGGTACGACTGGATGAGGTTAGCCGGGATGTCAAGCTTCTTGAAAGAGTGCCAAAATAGGACATCGGTGGAACTTCCTTGGTTGATGAGAATCTTGTGGACCCTTCAATTGGCTATGGTTGCGATTATGATGACATAGTCATCTATTTGGGTCATTGACACAAAAGTCATCATCCGAAAAAGTGATGAGAGGCATACACTAGGGGAGGGAGGGGTACTAGCCGACTGAGTTTATGCTTCGTAAGTAACGTTTCTAAGTAGCTCACAAATGGCCACCACCTGCGAAACCTCCTAATATGGTGTGGACGCTACCACTGGCCTGAGCTAGGTTGGGCTGGGTCTGAAAAATTGGGTTTGTAGTCCTATCGTACTTGCAGATGTTGATGGTGACTCCATACGAAATACTGGCTCGTGCTACCTTTTCAATGAATGAGTGGAATTTCTCCACTTTCGGTGGTACAAGAAGTTATCCCTATCCACGTTTGATAAATGATTGATCCCTACCAAGGATGATGGCCCATGGCACATGCTTAGAAGAAAGGGAGTTCCTTGATCCCTTCCTTTGCTTTTATTTTCTTTAGTTTAATATTCAATTAAGTTGGCTTGGTTGACTATTTTAAAGTTGACTTGTTGACTTGACTTTGGGTTGACTTGTTGACTCACAAGATTAGTTTAACCTAAAGCCAACATGCTAATTCAAAATTAACTTGTTTTGTAGGTTCATTAAGAGGTGGGACAAGGAAGAACAAGTGGCCCATTTAGATTACTTTTGGAGAGCACATGTGGAGGAAAGAGAAGGAGCAAAACTTTCTCAAAAACATCTAGAAAGGATGACCACATGCTTTAGCCTCCAAGAAGTCTAGAAACATCTAGAAGGAGCATCCACGTTGCCTTGGCCAAGAAGGCTTCTAGAATGTGTCCATGTGCTCCTTTGTTGGCCTACTTTCTAGACTCTAGGTTTTGTTATTTTCATTGTAATCCTTTTTAGCTTATTTGTTTTTGCTAAGAGGTCCCTAGACACTTCTATTTAAGGGGACCTCTAACACTTGTACAAGGGTTGAACATTTAGGAGAAATTAAACACCTTTGTGTATCAACCATTGTGATAGTCTTCCTCCTCAAGGAATGGAGTTCTTTTAAGCCTTATCTTGAATCTTGATTCAAGTGGCGACACACATCTACTCAACTTCAAGGTTGCCATGACTTCTTCTAGCCTAACCTTGTAATGGCGTGCTTTTCACATTTTTATCATTCCTTTCCTTTCCATTTTATGCTTTCTTCTTCCTTTGTTTGTGTGACTTGGGTTTTACTCTCTTTTTTTGTGTTGTCCACTCTTATTTGTTTTGAATCAATCTATTATTCTCTTCTCAAGAACCTTGGAAAGGAACCTTCATCTCTAGATAGCTTGCTATCTTAATGTCCAGTGAGGATTTCCTTGGTTTTCTTAATCTATCATTAATCTTCTAAAAGGAACAAGACAATCCTACATCATTTGCCAAGGGATGTGGTCATCCTTTCTAGATGTTTCTAGAAAGCTTTGCTCATTCTCTTTCCTCCACATGTGCTCTCCAAAAGCCATATAAATGGGCCACTTGTCCTTCCTTGTCCCACCTCTTAATAAACCTACAAAAGAGGTTAATTTTGATTTAGCATGTTGGGTTTAGGTTAAGCTAATTCTTTGAGTCAACAAGTCAACCCAAAGTCAAGGTCAACAAGTCAATTTAAAAATAGTCAACCAAGCCAACTTAATGGAATTTTAAACTAAAGAAAATAAAAGCAAAGGAAGGGATCAATGAACTCATTTTCTTCTAAGTATGTGCCATGGGCCATCATTCTTGGTAAGGATCAATCCTTTATCAACGTAACGATGGTGGTGTGGCCAATGAAGTTTTGGGACTAAGCCGATGCCTCTCCCTCGTGTGGGCTACGTGACCTACCAGATTGCGATCTCTTTGGGATCGATGAGGCTAGCCTCAATAACCTTCCTCCTTGTGGTTGGTGGCCCTACTATTTCCCCGAGTCAATTGTCCAAAGGATTGGCTTGTCCTACTTCGGCGCTAGAGGATCCACTTCTAGTCCTGGTGGACCTGTTCCTGGGTTTCAGGCTTCTAGTAGCTTGGGACCAGCCTAGGTTGTCGGCCTGAGGGCTCCAAAGGGATCGGGAGTAGCCTCTCCTAGATTGCCGACGAGGAGGGGACTCATTGATAGAAATCCAAGAGTGTACGACAGGCGAAAGTTACCTTTGGGGTTTGGGAGGAACCTTTCCTTTTTCCTAGTCGGCCAACTTTTGGTTCACTATATGGAGGCTGGGTGTGTAGGGCGACAATCTTGTTGCACTGTTGTTCATTTTTTGGGATTAGGTGTTAGAGTTGTCCTTGTAGAGTTGCAACAAGGTTGTTGTCTGGATTGGATTCAATCTCATACGAGGGTTTAGCCCGGTTTCTAGTAGTGACCATGGGTGTGTTAGGTTAGGGCAAAGTTTTACCGAGCCCCGCGGTAGGAGTCAAATGTTATTACAAAAATTGGGAGCGTGGGCCTTTTTGTGAATGCGAGATCTAGTTAAGGAATTTGGTTGCTTTTGATGGGCGATTGAATCTCTTGTGGCTTAGAAGGGGGAATAGGGAGATCCACCTGCAAAATTCTCTATGATGCTCAAGTTAGTAAGAGAATTAAGATCATTTTTTTAAGAGAAAATATGTCAGTATCCAAATGCATGTATGTTATGGCTTTATTTATAATACCCTTCGGGCCTTGGACCTTAACGATAACTCAAATAAGAAGATACTAACCAACTTTGGTAGTTACTTACCGTTATAATGTGATATCTTACCAGATACACTAAATATCCCGCGAGTATTTAGCATTTCAAACGCGATCATGTTGCCAAGACTTGCCACTACGCAAATATTTCACCCAACAGAGATATCCTGTGATACGGGGCCCTAGTGAGCTATATTATCTGTTGAGCCGGGCAAGCACAATTATACTCATCAAATCAATGTCTGAACATACTTGTATAATGTGTATTGCAAGATTCATCTAATTAGTGAATGAATAAACTTGTCTAATGTGTATTAATAAACTCATCTAATTTGTGTTTGGAAAGACTTGTCTAATGTATATTGCTAGAGTCATCTAATGAATATATGAATGACTCATCTAATATTTATTGTTAGACTTGTCTAATCAATACATCATCATACATCCATATCTTTTTTTGGCTTTACTAATACAATCAATATATTCCTTGGTTTGTCTATTAAATTTTGTTATACTCATCTAATCAACATATGAAATGACTAGTCTAATATATTTTGTTATATTTGTCTAACTATTGTATGGATAGTCTCGTCTAGTGTGTATTGTTAAACTTATGTAATTTTTATGTTATATTCTTCTAATTAGTGTATGAAAAGACTTGTCTAATGTGTATTGCTAGAGTCATCTAATCAATACATCGACAAACTCATTTAATATGCATTGCTAAACTTGTCTAATTAGTAAAAGATACACTCGTATAATGTGTATTGCTAGGCTCGTCTAATCAATGTATATTCAGTCTTATGTAATGCGTATCGAAAGACTTATCTAGTTAGTGAGTGGACAAACTTGTCTAATGTGTATTAATGGACTTGTCTAATTTGTGTATAGATAGAGTTGTCTAATGTATATTGTTAGAGTTGTCTGATCAGTGTATATACATACTCGTCTAGTGTTTGTTGCTATACTCGTTTAATTAGTACATAAACATAGTCATCTAATCAATGTATGCGTAGGCCCGTTTAATGTGTATTGTAAGACACATTTAATGAGTGAATGAACAAATTTGTCTAATGTGTATTAATAGACTGGCATCATTTGTGTATGGATAGACTTATGCAATGTTTATTGTTAGGCCTGTCTTATCAGTGTATGGACATACTCATCTAGTGTTTGTTGTAGATTTGTTAAATTAGTGTATGGATAGACTCATCTAATGAGTATTCTTATACTCGTCTAATCAATATGTGGAATTATTTTTCTAATGGTTTTTGCTATACTTGTATATGATTGTATGATCAAACTCATCCCTTGTGTATTGTAGAACTTGTCTAATCAATGCATAGACAAACTCATTTAATATTTTTTGTTATATTCATCTAATCAGTGTATTCTTAGACTCGTCTAATCAATGTATAGAATGACTCATCTAATGTTTTTTTTATACTCATCTAATTAATGAATGAACAAACTCATTTATTGTATATTACTAGACTCGTCTAATGATTTTTGTTATACTTGTCTAATTAATGTATGTACAAACTCGTCTAAAATATATATTGCTAGACTAATGTATATTGTTAGACTTGTTTAATTAGTGTATATACATACTCGTCTAGTGTCATTGCTTAACTCGTTATGTGCAGACCCATTTAATGTGTATTGTAAGACTCATTTAATTAATGAATGAACAAACTTGTCTAATGTGTATTAATAGACTTGTATAATTTGCATATGGATAAACTTGTGCAATGTATTGTCATGCTTTTCTTATGAGTGTATGGACATACCCGTCTAGTGTTTGTTGCTAGACTTTTCTAATTAGTGTATCGATAAACTTATCTAATGAGCATTCCTACGCTTGTTTAATCAATGTATGGAATGATTCGTCTATTTTTTTTGATATATTTGTCTAGTAATTGTATGGTCAAACTCATCCAATGTATATTGTTGAACTTGTGTAATTAGTGCATCGACAAACTTGTTTAATATTTTTTGTTATACTCGTATAATTAGAGTATTATTAGACAAGTCTAATCAATGTACGAAATGATTCATCTAATGTTTTTTGTTATACTTATCTAATTAATGTATAGACAAACTCGTTTATTGTATATTGCTAGACTTGTCTAATGATTTTTGTTGTACTCGTCTAACCAATGTATGTACAAACTTGTCTAAAATGTATATTGTTAACCTTATCTATTTTGTTGCTATATTTTTAGACTCAACTAATGACAATATAAATACATTAGTGATATATTTTAAAACAAAGGTTAAATATGTTTTTGATACATTAATTTTAAATAAAAATTGAAATTAGTCTTTTTATAAACTTTGGACCAATTTTTATATCCTGTTAACCGAATTTTGAAAATATTAATAGAAAAAATATACTTACAAATTCAATTTCGTAAGAAAAAGTAGTTGGGAATATATTTGTTTTCCTCCTCTTCGGATAACATATTTGAAATGAATATCGTTATATTTTCACTTAAATTGAAGTCAATAAAATAAAATAAAATAAAATATAATAAAATAAAATAAAATATTTCTTTTTAAGAATACAATTAAAAACTATTTGAACGTGTGAAGAATAAATTATTTTTTAATTGAACGAAAAAATTAATTTAAAAATATGTATTGTTGATTATTAAATGGAAATAAATTCTTGTAATTTATTTAAAAATAACAAAATGAATAAGAGAAAATTGAAATAAAATTATTGTTGAGATTTTAGAAAAATCATTATGAACATATTGCGGTTGTTATGTTTGCTAATGATTACTAAAAAAATATATTTATTTTTAAATAATGGATGCTTAAACTAAAATTGACATGTATAGATTATAAATTATAAAACTTAAACTAAGAAATTATTGATAATTCACTACCATAAATTTTTTTTTATTACTGATTAACTTTAGTGACAAAAAATAATTAGTCAATATAGTGACAAATTTATATACCAATTTATAAACGAAAAATTATTGGTAATTAAAATAGTTTCTAAATTGGTATCTAAAATGGTTACTATAGTGAATTAGTCTCTAAATTGGTCACTAACATAAGCTACCAAAACAATTGGTCTCTAAATTTGTATCTAAATTGGTCACTAATGGGGCAAATTTGGAAACTATTTTCTTGGTAGCTCAAACCTTTGGTAACTAATGTTAGTGACCAATTTATAGACCAATTTAAAAACTATTTTAGTTACCAATAACTTTTAGTTTATAAATTATTATTTAAATTGTTCACTATAGTGACTAATTATTTTTATCTCTAAAATTTGTCACTTATAAGAGATTTTCTTATAGTGTTTGGATTTGATTGATGTGAAAAGTATGGAGATATGTATAGTTTGTACATGATTTAGGCCATTATTGATTGTTTTTAGAGGTTTGTTATTTATTAGTCTAAAGTTATTGTTAATAACAAAAATGATAAACTATACGTTTAAGAAGAATACAAAAAAAATGCATGAATTGAATACATAAACTAATGGCATGTGAAATACACTTTATTAAATAAAAAATAATCAATGGGGAGAAGTAGATGCCCCGACAATGCTTGGACATGTTCTTTTGGTGTGTCTTAGTGTTTGACAATAGGAACATTTTATGGATCGATCATATTGTTCCCTTAAGTCCATCTTTGTCCTTATCTAACTTGACTTAAGCATGCCCTTTGATGTTCTTTTCATTTATGGGTTTGGGTATAGTATTTGGCCAGTGTAAGGAGGTCAATAATCTTCATTCCTGAGTTCACCAGATAGGCTTTAATATACTTGATAGACTTGGTCCAATCTTTACATAGGTGTGGTGTACCTTTGACGATCGTGTTGTGCATATTTGCATGCAACAAGCATATATGAGCATGGTAAGTGTAGTTTTTGAATTTTACCATAACCACACCATAATTCATCCAAATGAACTGCAAATATTCTTGTAGGCTTAGATTTTTTATGAATTAATACTAGAATCATTCATGTCAAATTTTAGCATAATGAGTCTTGAGCTTTCAATTCTTTGTTGTGTGATTTCACCTAAGCTAATGACATTTCAGAACTTGTGCATTTTCTTTTTAACAAAGCGGAACATTTGGATACATTTTGATATGATTCAAGCCTCCTTCTTTTACAACCTCCCAGCAAAATAGCCTATTGAACCATACATCTCCCATTTGACTTTTGTTTTGAGCCTTAAGCCTTTTCTTGTTTTTCAGCCCATTACAAGCCATAAAATCCTAAGAAAAAAGGAAATACCTAATTAGAGACTTGTGAGGGGTTGTGAAAGGATTGGAAAAGTTGTTTTGGAACTTAAGTGTGGGGGAAGGGTGGCTATATTAGTGGCTTAGTTTGAAAATAGTTAGAAAAATGAAAAGAAAGTCTGAAATAGAAAAAAAAAGAAATTCTTGGTTTGAGGTTGGAAGATGAAAATCTGAAAAAGAAAGAAAAATGTGAAAGTTTGGAAAAATCAAGAAACATACAGTTTGGTTTTAAAATGCCTTGCACCTTGCACTTCTATTCATATAATTGTTTCCCATAAATTTTCTCACATTTCTCTAATTTTAGCCTTGCTTTCCACTCATTTAGCCTATCGTCACCCTATCCCCATTTTAACCTTGAAAAGTCCTGATTATCTTAAGCGTTCTTGTTGCTCAGTGGTTGACATTAGATTTTGCACAAGCCTATGATAATGTTATTTGTCTTAGGATGTTGAGAGAGAAAATTTTGCCTAAACACATAAGGGTTGGAGTGAAAAAAGTTACCTCTGAGGACACGATTGAGTCTAGGTGGGTTCATTCATTCATTCTCTTTTGTATATCCCATTCTTTAGCAACTCTTAGCAAGGTTTTGAGTCACCCTTGTGTGCGTTAGCAGTTTTTTAGATTTGACAGTCTCAACTTTATCGTAAACATTTTTAGTGTGTTTAGCTTTTTGATTTAAATTATTATTTTTGTTTTGTATTGTTTTGTTTTCCCCTTCCTAGGAGGGAAGTCTTCTAAGTGTGGGGGTATGATAACCTCTTATCTTTGCTAGTTTTTATTTTATAAAAATGTCTTTTTAGTTTAAATAAATTTGTGTTTATCCTTAATTAATTAGTTGTTGTTGGTTGTTTAGGAAAATATAGTTTTTTAAAAAAACGATAAAAAGGTTGTTTTTAGTAGTCTTTTGTCACCATTAGATTTGTTCTCTTTAAAACTCCCTTTTTTAATAAAACAAGCCCTTCCTATTTTGCAGAATTGCATTTTTGACATTGACTCCACTTATTTCTTATTGTAGATCAGTCCTTGGTTGTTCAATGGAAGGCTTTGACCTAACCTTCCTTAAAACGAACGTTTAACTAAAACATGATTGATCTAGTTTCTGATCATCACGAAGAGGAAAGCGGATACCTAATACACGTGAACTGATCTAAGGATGACAGGCAGAGGTTGATGTGTAACATCCTAGGTGGATATTACTTAATAATATAAAATAATACTTGAAATTACTCAACAGTTAATAATTATTCCCAAAAGCACAGAAAAATTAAAATTTATTAAACGCAGTTAAACCAAAAATGCATAATTCAAAACTTAAACTATTACAAGTTCCAAAGTCTAGACCATATTTAAATGAAATACAAGGTATTTAAAAAATTCTTAAAAATAAATCCCGACCGAGCCCCCACTCCGGATCTATGCGTCACCTGCATCACCTGAAACAACATTTGCTCCCGTGTGACAGGTCACACGATCATCGCTAAACACAAACAAAAAGGGCGAGTTCAATGAAATTAAACATGCATACAAGACGGTAAGCACCCATCACCCAAAATAACTTAATCATTTTATCACTTAAAACAAAACCTCTATACCATGCTACCGCGGTCTCATAACCTATATGAGACGAGCACACACTCAACCTTGGTCTTGGGGATTCCAATGCTTCCACAAACCTGTCGTTCGTGGTCCAACACATGTGGAACCATTCCGTTATGAACCTTCCGCTCGTAACAATCAAGTGGAGTCATTCAATACAAACCTCCCGCTCGTATTCTCAAACAAGATCCCATCATCACAGACCTTCCGTCTGTGATTATGAACCTCTTGCTCGTAAAAGGATCCTAGCATACCCCAAACTAAGGCCATACCACCAAACATGCAAAACACACCACAAAAGCCCCCGACCCTTGCACTATCGCTTGACGCAACCTAAGCGACGCCATGTGAAATGGTGTTGCAGACCTAATTCTAACACACCAAGTCATCAGAGGCACACATCCATAACACCAAATACGTATTTTTACATTTCAACATACCTCCAAAACAGTACCAATAATTTAATTTTTAACCCGTAACAACAATATAAATTGGAAACAAGAACCATCAATATCGTAATGCCAAAAATAAATCTACTTTACTCAACTACATCTCCCCGACATTTACATCCACACACGAACTGAATACAAAATTTTTGCATAAACTTTTCCACTACACCAAAATAAATTCATGCAGCTTGTGCCAATCACCGTAACTTCAATCCTTGTTCCAAACATAATAATTCAACACTTAACACCCTTCTTTATTTCTAACATTAAAAGCTAAAACCAATTTCACTCATAAAACAATATGCTACAATTCCCTCTGACACCAACACAACTACAATCACAAAAATAAAATATCGTTAGATTTTATATATAAAATTTAAACTATATATGCTACAATTCCCTCTGACATAAAACCACTACATAATCACCAAAGCAAAATATTGGTAGCTTTAAAATATAAAACTTAAATTGTACACTACC
>Ga0214542_1006048_pt1 | contig 22431 bp, 7 predicted proteins | sample CNSS1metaG_FD_160096 | JGI IMG/M metagenome (GOLD analysis project Ga0214542, IMG submission 160096) | Root nodule microbial communities from cowpea collected in UCLA plant growth center, Los Angeles, California, USA - CNSS1 | ecosystem: Host-associated > Plants > Roots > Nodule | place: USA...
ATTAAATTATTTTTAATATATATATATATATATATATATATATATATATATATATATATATATATATATATATATATATATATATGAACTATGAATGAATAAATAAGGTAAGACGTCAAGAATCTAATTTCAAGAGAATATACTTGACTAAGTCCATTCAAGCAGACCATATATTTAAACAGAAATATGTTCCATATATCCTTAAGTTTTTTAACAACTTCGAAGGCTACGATTCATTCCAAAACAAAACTTCGAAGGCTACAAAACACGCAGAAATACCAGAATTATGATATAATATTCACATGTTGGCATCACATTTTAGGCACAGATCAGAATTTTCAAAACAAAATAGATATCCATGATGTATGTGCCTGCCTTTTTTATTATACTTTCTAATGAGAAGCACCACACCGTTAAATTTTCACGTAGACAAAGCCTTGCCCTAGAAATAGTAACATTGACCAGGTGATTCTTTTGAGATTTAAAGACAAAATCGTTGAATGGACTTTTATAGAAGTAGGCTTACAATATTCAATTGAGATTAAAATAAATTGAAGAAATCAACTGTTGGACTAAGTCCGATTCAAGATTGAAATGAAATAAACAAGAAAATGACATCAAATATAAAGAATATTGTATTAAATTAATGGTAATGTTGCATAATCAAACTACAACATTATCCAAAAAAGTATTACGACATTACACAGCGAGTAGCAATGATAATGGAAGACACTTTTAGAGTAAATGAAATTTATGTATAAAGAAAACATTGGGTATTTTGTCTTGGTCAGTTTGATAATAATCTAAGTATATATGTTTGTTCTAGTACCATAATGTGTATAGTTATGTTTTCACGTCAAATTACGACAAATATAAGAAAACATTTAGATATACGAACTAATGTGAGATCTTTGACCAAATATATGCTTAATCTACAATGAAAGGGACAAAAAAGAAACACCTTTTTAATTTAAGTACTGTAAACAGCTTCTACCTGCACTTCCACATATTTCTTTTTGCGCCCATGTAAACATATCCCATTTTTATTTTGATTGTGCAATCTAAAAATAAAAAATATTGTTCAGATGGTGCAATTTAAAAATTAAAATAATTTCTAGATTATATACTCCATTTTTTTAACAAAAAAAAATTCAGATTGCATCACGCAGAAGCCAAAAATAATTTTCAGATTAGAGAATAAATGACATCTGAAGTGCAATCTAGAAGTCAGATAATTTGTGGATGGTTCATCCTGAAAGTCAAATGACTTTAGAATAATATAATCCAGAAACTATATTTTTTTAACTCTTCAAATTTTTGGAAGTTATTTTTGACTTTCAGATTCTATAATGTATAAGTCCTTTTTTTTATTTTTGCATTGTATAATCTAAAAACTATTTTTCTAGAAAATAAATATCTAAAAATTATTTTTTCCTTAAATTATACAATTAAAAAAATAGTAAATTTTTTTATACAGAAATACAAATAAACATATGAAATTCGAGGAAGAAACTTCTCACTGTTCCATATCAAGAGAGATAATCATGAGACAAATGTACAATGTGTCCAGGAAAATAATAACAAATTCTTTATTTATCTTTTAATACAATTTCCAATTTCCTGATTTAGTTAATTAAATATTGCACAAGAAATGAAAATTTGAATTACTTTTGAAAATATTATCCAAACACCTTAATTTATTTTTGTGCAATCAATGTTTAGAAATCAACACTTATCCCATCTTTATGCTTGGATGGTAAAAAATGTATGTTATCAAGTGTTTTGCAGAAACTGAGTATAGATTTCTTATTGTTGTAACTACTTGTTGGATCCATAGACCTAACACTACTAAGCCACCACTCACATGTAGAAATTGATCTTCACTGTGTTAGAGAAGAAGTAGAGAAGAGAACTATAAAGCTTATCCACTATGGGTCTTGAAAACATTTTCCTCCCATCTTGAGAGGGGCTATCCCAATTTGGTTTAGTTAGTTAGTTTTGGTTTGGTTAGTTTACATATGTTTTTCTCTCTTTTTTTTATATCTCTGCTCCTTAAGCATTTTGTAAGACAAATACACCTTATGTACTTTCACATTTACTTTTTCTTCTTTTGCGAATAAATGGGAGCGAAATGTAAATAAAATGGGAGCGAAATGTAATAGAAGAAAAAGAAAACGAATTCTAAAATTAAATGAAATAAGTATGATAGAGAAAAGTATAAAATAAATATTTTAAGAAAGGTTCATAAGAGAAAGATCCAAAAACAAAAAATAAATAAATAAATAGACTCTCAATTTTTTATTTTTGTAAAATGTTAGATTATAGAATATTTTTTATTCCTTTGAAATATTTTACAATAAAAAAGAGTTACCAAGAGCCATGTTAGAAAAGTCCTGTGAAGAGTTATTAAGTGACATGTCACTTTCACCGTGTAATGATGATTTTATCTGCTTCACATGATTAACATTTAACTAATCCATGCGCTACATGCATCTTTTGAAGGTGTAATGATTATTTTTTCCTTAATCTTATAAACAAAAATGTGCATCCCCTAGTTTCAAGGAACCACCATTGTGTAATTAATTAAGAGTTAATTAAATATGAAACATACGATTAGTTGAATTAATTTTAGTTTGTAATAGAATTGTCAAAACGGGTCATACAATATAGTGCATCAGGAATTAGTGGATTAAACGAGTTGACTCACATAACTCACATAATTATAAAAATCATTTTTTTCTTCTATCTTTACGACATTAATTGGTAAAACATTTTGACAGAGATGCAAAAGTTTAAATTATTAAACTCTCTCCTACATTAACTTTGAAAAGACATGAAGTACCACCACATACAAAAAATACTATAAATTTTGATGTAACATGTCTATACGAAAAGTTAGGCATCTATATTTCCAAAGAATTTAGAGTGCTCATCACACCACTATATTCCAAAAGAAATAATGAGGTGCAAGAAGTAAAAAGTTTGAGTTTTTTAAGAGTGAGAGTTTCTTAAAAATGAGGTGTTAGAAGTAACAAGGTTGGTGGGTGTAAGAAGAAACATCCAATTAGTGACGTTTTTCTTTTATATATTCAGGTTGGTAAGCCAACCCGACATTCAAGTACATTTTTGGCTCGTATCAAAAATTACAATTTTTTTTAATTCAACCCGGTCTAAACTCGTGGTGGATCAAGTTGGCTCAAGAATTTTAACTCATTTTAACAACTTTGTTAAACAATTTTATGTTTACATTTGAGTTTTTTACTATCTCTAAACACTTGATGTGTGTTTGTTCCTCTTCTAAAACTTTTTATAAAAAATTAGAATTTTTTATTTGAACAACAACATTGAAAATCAAAGACTTTAGTAGTTTTATGTCATGGATAGTTTATAATTTTCTCCTTAAAAGAATTGTATATTAAATAATAATAAAAATGGGCTTAAATACTAATTTAGTCTCTATTTTCTTTGAGTTTATTTAATTTAGTACTAATATTAATTTTTTTTTAATTTGATTTTAATTTTCGTCAATTTTGTTCAATTTGATTTTTTTGGCTAACACCATTTAAATAATTAACAACAATCATGTCTCCCATGTGTCAGTTCATGATTTTTTTTAGTTTTATTTTCAATTTATTTTAATTTTAAAAGAATATTTACGTATCACGCTAGTATTGTATCACGTGTTAGTAACAACATTACTTTATATAATTTATAACCTCCTAAAATTTTAAATTAATGGTGTTAGTCTACATTCTTAAGATTTTTGTTCTAATTTTAAAGCAATTATATCCTAAACAAAAAATAGTTAATAAAAAATGTGAGTTTTAAAAAATATATCAGTATAACATTTATGTAAAAAATAATTTTGTCTCAATTTGAAAAGGGATAAAATTGGTCTATTTAAAAAAAATGGAACTAAATTAAACAATCAAATTAAATATAAAACATTAACATTGACATGTGTCACTAATCCTGACACATTGATATATAAACATTTTTTTTTAAAATTAAGAAATGAATAAATACAAAAAATAAGAAAAAAGTGAATTGACCTGTGATAGACACTATTAACTGTCCGTTGATTAATTAAAAGACATTTAAAAAAATTAAACAAAACTGCATAAAATAAAATAAAAACTAAATTAAATAAATTTAACAAATATGAATCAAATTAGTATATAAGAAAAAGCTTTGTTTAATATTTGTGGGCATTGAAATGTGGGATCACAATAAAATTGACTGTGTGCTTTTATGTGAGTTTGTCTTCATTATAAATGATTAATTTTTAATGCATGATTCCTACGGCTTATGAAAGTATATATATATATATATTTCTCACGATTTGAAAGAGGACTTCTCTTTCAAAATTAGAGGAGACAAATTTTCATTTTACATGCATATTTTGTATTTTGACAGTAATTATGTGATCCTCATGGCACATATCCTCGACCTCCAAATCAACTTGCAAATCATTTGGAGAAAGAAGATAACATCCCATATAATATCATAAATATTTTTGTTTAAGAGAATATTGAAGGTAAATATTGTATAAATATGTTATTTATGATTAACTTATTTTTGGTGACTTTGATCTTGATAGCATTGACAAGTTGTTTTAATACATTATATATATTTTTACTTTAGATCACATTGAATTAATCCATTGATTATATAAATGTTTGTTAAAAATCATCGTAGATCACATCTCAACAACATTATTTATATTACTTATTTTTAAATGTTGTCTTTAAACTGTGTAAAAAGGTACGTAAACTCATATTAACTAAAAGAACCATGTATTTAGGATGAAAAAATAATTTGTGTTCGCGGGTACCCGCGGATAATAGATACATGTGAGTAGCGGAGTAGCGAGCATCATGTAATTTAATACTTGTTGCAAAGAGAAGTGAACCATCAAATTAAACTAGAACTTGACTATCACTTGAAGGAACCGACAATACCTGATTCAGATTGATTCAGATGAAAGATTTGACATTATAGTTTGGTCGAAGGCTAATGGGTTAAAATATCCAATTTTTCAAATGATTGCAAGAGATTTTCTAGTCATTCCTATCTTAACAGTTGCTTATGAGTTTTCTTTTAGTACTAGTGGTCGATTTCTTACACCACATAGGAGTAGATTACACCTAGACACTTTAAAGGCATTGATGTGTGTTCAAGATTGACTATGGACTGATAAAAAGTAATTAAATTAGTACTTCAAATTACATATTAATATTTATCAAATGATTGACTATGACAAATGAATTGATTTTCCTTTTCTGGCTCTTCAAAATTGAAACTGGACAGGATGAAGCTTAATACAATACCAGAGGAGATAATTGATGATGATGTTAGTAGTTTTCTTTTGCTTAAATAATGATTTGGTCATAGTTTTCGTTCAGTTTTTTCAATTTGGTCATACTTTTAATTTTTTTTTAATTTGGTCATAATATTCGTCAATTTTATTCAATTTGGTCTTCTTCGCTAACATCGTTAAAATAGTTAACGGATTGTTAACAGTAACTACCATGTGTCATTTTGTGATTTTTTTTATTTTTTTTTAATTTTAAAAAATTACTTTTTTTATTTTAAAAAATTACTTTTTTTATTTTAAAAAAATGTCCACGTGTTAAACTCATATCATACCACGTGTCATTTTATGATTTTTTTAATTTTTTAAAAATTAAATTGTTTTTCATTTAAAAAAGTATTTCATGTGTCAAGCCAATATCATGTCACGTGTCATGGTTAGTTTATTATATTCAATTTGGTCATAATATTCTTTTTTTTTTTTCAATTTGGTCCTAATCTTTTTTTTAATTTAACATTTTGGTTCTTCTCCAAATTGAGACAAAATTTAATTTGTATATAAATGTTATATGGATATTATTATTAAAATGCATATTTGTATTAAATATTTTTAATTTAGAGTTAGAGTTTGTTTAAAATTAAAACGAAAAATTTCAAAGTAGGCAATAACACCATTAATTTAAAATTTTAAGCCACTTAAAAATTTAAAAATAGGGAATAACATCATTAAATTAAGTATTTTTAACCTCTTAAAATTTTAAATTAATGGTGTTATTGTGTACTTTGAAATTTTTCGCTTTAATTTTAAACCAACTCTAACTCAAAATTTAAAATATTTAATAAAATATGCATTTTAATAAGAATATCCATATAATATTTATATACAAATTAAATTTTGTCTCAAATTGGAAAAGAACAAAAATGTTAAATTTAAAAAAAAATTAGGTCCAAATTGAAATAAAAAATTACGAATATTAAGACCAAATTGAATATAATAAACTAACCCTGACACGTAACATGATATTGGTTTGACACGTGAATTTTTTTTTTAAATAAAAAAAATAAAAAAAAATATATAAAAAATAAATAAATAATCATAAAATGACACGTGACATTATATGAGATTGACATATGGACATTTCTTTCAAAAAAAAAAGTAATTTAAAAAAATCACAAAAATGACATGTGACCTTTACTGTTCACAATCCGTCAACTATTTTTAACGGTGTTAGCAAAAATGATCAAATTAAATAAAATTGATGAATATTATGACCAAATTGAAAAAAAAATAAAAGAAAGACCAAATTGAAAAAATCGAATGAAAACTATGACCAAATCATTATTTAAGCCTTTTCTTTTTAATATTTTATTCTAAATTTACCAATAGTGTCACTGTGTCATTTATTGATGACTTTATTTGTGAGTTACTTGTTTCACAAATCAAGTGATCAACATGAAGATATTGGAGAGGAAACATAGATATTAGACTATTATTTTTAGAAGAATTAATTTTTAAATGTTTTACATTTGAATGTATGTTTTAGGTATTATTAATTTGAATTTATGTTTTACCTTTTATTTAGTTGGTCATTAACTTATACTCAGTTATATGCTTAAATATTAGTTGTTTTTTTTAGCAATTTAATTTAGATCCCATTTAAAAACTAATAAAATGTTTTTTTTAAATATTTGTAGGTATTCAGCAAGTAACCGGGTTAAAAGCATCTTTAAATATTTTTTATGCAGTTATCCAACTTGTAATAAGAGAAGTAACTAGAGAGATAACATGTACAATTTATTTTTGCGAATCATATAGCGAATAGAGAGTACCCTTCTGCGCGACCCGTATCTTTTCTTTTTCAAAAAGTAAAAACATTCTCAAAAAGCCAAAAAAAATCGTGTTCCTATCATCATTTTCACATTCCGTGTGTCCCTCTCAATACACACTACAATATTTTGGTAGGTTTAATTACTCGTAATATACCCAGTTTGATGCTAGTGTGTCAAATTGGTACTCAGTTTTAAAAAAGTGTCAATTGCGTACCCAAATATGTTTATGTGCCTCAATTGAGTTCAATTATTTATACGTCGTTACAATGGTTAACGTTGACTGATTTAAGTTGGTTTGAGAAGCAATTTTAGAACATGTGGCCATCATACAATTACTGATGTGGATATCGATGGCTTTTTTACGTTAATTGTAGAAGTAAAAAATGAAAAACGAAATTTGGTAAAGTTATTTTTGAGTTCGAAGAACAGAGATAGAGAGGAGAAGAGGAGGCTGAAGCGAATCAACTCGCAGGCTTTCACTGCCATTCAGTGGATTATCGGAGGCATCGTTAATAGCGACATGGGTTGAGCGGTGGAAGAAAGGTATGTGTTCCTGACTGTGATTGGTTTCGCTACTCATTTTAGGGTTTCTTTGGTTTGTTTGAGATTGTGATAATTTTTGGGGTTCTGTTCAATGTGTTTGATGTTTTTTGTACTTTGATTATTTTTCCTTTCTTATTTGTAATGCGGTGCAGTCAGATTACTTTATTCATTTGGTCTCCCACTATATGTGACGATGATGGTGTTGAGTTTACTGTGTGGTCCCCCCTTTGTTCATTTTGTCGCTATTTTGGTGTGTTGGTGGTATGGTTTGTAATTTGTGTTTGATATTTTGGGCATTTTCATATGTGACAGGGATATATAGATAGGAATATAGTAGTTGAGATGGACAAAAATTTTGAAGTTGTTTTTCACCATGGGGGAAGGTTTGTAAATGATGGGTCACTGAAATACATTGGAGAGAGTAGTATTTTATCATGTGACCCAGACAGATGGAGTTACTTTGAGATAATGTCAATTTTGAGGGAATTGGGTTACATGAATGTCAAAGAATTGTGGTATTCAGTAGGTGGAGGTGTTGTATTGGATGGAAGGCTGGAATTATTGACCGATGATAGAGGTGCATGTCACATGGTCAACATCGCCACACTAAATGGTCAAGTGCACCTTTATATAGTGCACTTCGTTTGTGAACCTATAGTAGTACATATGATAAAGGGTGGGAGTGAGGCAGAACTTGGCGTGGATGGTGCAGTTGAGGGTGAGGTTGATGTGGAGACTGAGGCTGATGAAGAACCTGCTGTGGTGGATGGGGTTGAGGTGGAAGTTGGTGTGGATGTTGTAGGTCAGGGTGAGGGTGATGGTCATATGAAGGCTGTAGTTGATGAAGAACATGTAGTCATAGGTGGGGTTGAGGTGGAAGTTGTTGTAGGTCGTGCAGATAAGGGTGAGGGTGATGTGGAGGTAGAGGTTCAGGCTGATGAAGAAGTTGTAGTGATGGGTGGGGTTGAGGTGGAAGTTGAAGTGGATAGTGCAAGTGAGGGTGAAATGGAGGGTGAGTCTGATGAAGAACCTGTTGTGATGGCTGGTGCAGGTGCGGATGAGGGTGAAATGGAGGTTAAAGCAGCTGAACAACCCGATATGGATGTGGAGGTTGAGGCTGATGAAGAAGATGATATGGAGGGTGAGGAAACATACTATGAGGGTGATGATGACTATGAGGTGAGGAGTTGGACTGATTCTAAAGAGGAAGTAATGGGTGAGGATGAGTTGTATGATGTTAGAATTGAAACCGAGGAATTGGAGGATGATCTCTATGATGTTATAATTGAAGGAACAAGTGGTTCGTCTAGAACAAATCCAAAGGGTAAAAATGTGTTTGACAGGGGGTTGTCTGATAGTGAATGGGAGTCTGAGACATTAGATAGTTGTGAAAATAGTGATGCAAGTGATGACGATAGAGATAAGTATGGTAACTTTGGGATATTCCCCATGCCCAAAAGTATGGAAGACTATAATTGGGAAGTTGGGACGTACTTTGCTAAGAAGGAAGAATTCACTGAGGTTATTAGAACTTATGGTATGCACAATGGCAGAAAGTTAAAAAAATTTAGAAATGACAAAAGGAGAATTTATGTGAAGTGTTTAGGTGCGAAGGGTAAATGCAAGTGGTATGCATATTGTTCTTATAAAGCAGCACAAAGTACATGGCAGTTAAGGAGAATTATCAACACTCACACATGCAATAGGGAATTCAATGTGAGTTTAATGACTTCAAAGTGGTTAAGTGGGAGGCTAGAAAAAACACTAAGAGAGAACCCAAATATCAAGTTGACTGATTTGAAAAACAAAATAGGGAGAAAATGGAACATTGATGTTTCAAGATCAATGGCCTTTAGGGCTAGGACTATGGCATACAACAACATTGATGGATCATTCCAAGAACAATATAAACGAGTTTATGACTATGCACATGAGCTGTTAAGGTCAAATCCAAGTTCCACTGTCAAAGTCCATGTTGATGAGAATGAGGGCAATTCAATTTTCAAACGACTATATGTATGCCTGAAGGCTTGTAAAGATAGCTTCTTCTGTTGTAGGCCTATAATTGGTGTAGATGGTTGTTTTCTGAAGGGAAAATATGGGGGAGAACTGTTAATAGCTATGGACAGAGATGGAAATGACCAAATGCTTCCATTGGCATACGTTATGGTAGAAGTAAAGAATAAGGAAACATGGACATGGTTTCTTGATTTCATGATAGAAGACCTAGGAGGAGTTGAAATTTGTTCCAAAATCACTTTCATGTCAGACCAACAAAAAGTAAGTAACTATATTCCCTCCTATTTTAATGTTTAATTTTGAGTCCTAAATATTTGACAAATCACTTGTTATGCACTCAAAATTGCAGGGACTGCTTCCAGCATTGCAAGAATTGTTGCTTGGTGTGGATCAAAGATTCTGTGTACGTCATATATACTCCAATTTCAGGAAAAAATTCCCAGGCAAAAATCTAAAGCATCTACTTTGGAAAGCAACATATGCCACACACCCTCAAGCATGGGAGACTGTGATGAGGGACATTAAAGAGTTGAATGTTGATGCTTTTAAGCATCTGATACAAATTCCCCCAAGGCATGTTTTAAATATTGTTTTTAAATACTGTTTTTATGTAACCATATGATAGAAATGCTTGTTGTAAATTGTTTTTAATTTAAACTGGTTTTTTGCCCTGCAAGCAGATTCTGGTCCAGGTCCAGATTTACATCAAGGCCAGCATTTGACAATGATGTCAACAACATGTTTGAGGGTTTCAATAGCACAATAGTGGATTCCAGGAGTAAACCCATCATAACCATGATGGAAGAAATTCGAATGTATCTGATGCAAAGATGGGCTTCCAATAGAAAGAAGGTAAATGCATTTCATGGTTCTATTTGGCCAAAACTTAAAGACAGACTAGAGAAGGAAGCAGACAAGACCAAATATTGGTTACCAAGGTAAACATATTTGATGGAACTAATTGCAATGTTGTTTGATTAAATTTGAATCTGTTATGGCTTTTATTTAATTATATTTTGTCTTCATTGCAGCTGGTCTGGACAACAACTATTTGAGGTCAGCCATACTTCTATGATTAGGGAGAAATTTGTGGTGGATTTAGACAAACAAGAGTGTAGCTGCAGGAAATGGACCATAACAACAATTCCCTACAGTCACGCACTGAGTGTCATTCGATTTCTGAATTTGAATGCAGAGGATTATCTCCCACACTGGTTTTTAAAGTCAACATAGGAGGAGACCTATTTGTCAATGATATATCCTGTGAATGGACCTCATCTGTGGGAAGTGACATCTTATGATGATGTGTTACCTCCTGCTAAAAGAGTGATGCCTGTAAGACCAAAAAAGAAACGAAGGTTGGAGTCCTGGGAGCTGAGGAAGGATGACACGCAAATGAGGCAAGGTGGAACACGTAAAAAATGTGCGATTTGCAGAGCACTTGGACACAAAAGAAATACTTGTCCTCAGGTACCTCCAACAGAGCAACAACCAACTCCAACAGTTACACAAGAAGGAATAACACCTACTGAACAAACTCAAGCAAATCAGCCAACTGATTCACTTTAACCAAGTCAACCTACTCAACCAACTGATATGAGTGGTGCTCAGCAAAGTCAGATTACTGCATCTGAACCAGTTGTGCCAGCAGCAACAAATCAACAACAAAGTCACCCTACCCAGCCAACCCAAAATTCTTCATGCCAACAGACTCAAGTACCTCAACCAAGTCAGATTACTTCAACCAATCTAATTCAACCAACAACAACAACCACTTTCAGAGAAAAATTGTCATTTAGGAGGGGACCAATCACGAAGCCATGAAGAAATTAGGGAACAATTGTTTTATTTTGGAACATTAATATGTATTTGTTGTTATTTACAAAATCAGTGTTGTTATTTTAGAATGTAGTAATGTTATTTTGGAAGCACCTTACTTAGTGTTGTTATTTACAAACTCACTACAAATTTTTTGAAGAACAATATTATGTAGTCAAATGGCATTCTGAACCACTTTAATATTATCTGTTTTCTCATATGGGCACTTTATCTTCATTATCAAAAATTGTTAAGTGTGAATAAATCAAAAACTGAGTTAGTGAACAATATCACTCAAACTTCTCATTCATTCAATAACAATTCATTACAACATTACACTGCTATTTACTGAAATAGTCACTCTAACAACATTTCAGCAGTTCTTTTGTACTAACTTGCAAACTAATATTACATTAACGAAAAGCAAAAACATTATTATCACACTTAAAATTTTAACCCATTTATCAGAAATCACAAGTGCTTTTTCCAGGGTATAAATATTTCTCCTTTGTCTCCCAATGGTAGCATCTTTTTCATCTCCATTATCTTCATTCAACCATTTGAAGTAATTGCACCCTTTAAATACCTCATTCCCACCACTCTGCTGTTTGCAAGAATCAAGAATCCAACATTAATACATAACAGTCAATGTTAATTAAAGATTCAATCAAAATTAAATTAAAGTCATACATCTACTACAACCTTATAATTAGGACACCCCAAAACTGTTTTCCAGCATTCTTAACTGTTTTAGCCACTCTCAACACAACAATCTCCCCACCAAAGCAAAGAGGGGATTCACCCAACACCCTATACGAACCATCAGTGGAGGAGACACTTTGTTTTTGCGAATCCCACGAAGAACATGAACACCTTTCATTGCGAGACATTGCAGATTCACCAAAAATGACCTCTTCAAATCAACAACGAACTACAAAATAATAGAAGAAAGAAGGCAAAAGAGATGAAGTAGAGGAAGAAATTAGCGAAAACCTAATTCCTCAATTAGGGTACAACACTGATTTTTAAATATACCAAACCAGTACAATTATTTTTTCAGTCACAAGTGCTTTTTAAATTGACACGTATTCATTCACAATTGCCACATCATCACATTCTTAACGTCATTTGTCACAATTTAATAGAATGGACTCGATTGATACACATAAACGTATTTAGGTATACAATTGTCACCTTTTTAAAACCGAGTACCGATTTGACAGACTAACAAGAAACGGATACCTTACAAGTAATTAAACCATTTTGGTATTTTAAACGAATTTGGCTGAATCTTCTTCACAGTTCAACACCACCGCACCACCTCTCAACACCACCACACCGCCTCACTTCTGTGCGCCTCCCTCCTTGCACCATCATACCGCCTCACTTTTGTGCGTCTCCTCCCTCTCAACATCACCGTCTCACTTCTGTTCATCTTCCTCTCAATGAAGTTCTTGAATAGTGAATAAAAGGTTAGTATGTTTCACACTCTGAGGTATGCAATTTAGGGTTTTCCTCCTGTTTTGGTTAATTTTTTTAAATTGATTTTATTACTTTTCGTTTTGTATCTATAATTTGGGATTTGGGTTTCATTTTGTTATCGGGTAAGATTTGGTGATTTGGTATACAATTTGTGTTATACAAAGTGCAGAGTTTGTTTATGGCAAGGGGTTTCTCTGCCTGGTTCAATGTTTCAGTGCAGTAAGGGAAAGTGTCTTTTCTGCCTATTTCTATGTTGCTCCCGTATTCATGCTTGGTTCTGTTTTAGAGAAAGTGTTATTCATGCAGTAAGTGAAAAGCATGATACACTATAATCACAATCAGTGTAATGCGTTGTTCCCCAGTAAAAAATTAGTGATTCACGTAAAAATCATTCTTTGTGAAAGTAGTATAGCAGGACAAACACATTCCCCTGCCCCAAATTGATTACCATGAACTCTCTTCTGGTTGGTTGCAAAGAATTCTCACAATCAAGTACAAGTCTGCAATGGTTTGTTTTGTCACTATTGTTCAAAAATAAGGCGTGACATAAATTTGGAATAGGTGTTTCGTATAGGTTTCACAAATTGAGGATTCCGAGCAAGTAGGATAAACAACAGAAGGGAGGTTGAAGTAATTTATTTATAATTAATAAAGAACTCCCTGACAGAAGAATGCTGTTGTAAATTGATTTTGTGTGCCAGAATGCCAGAATGCCAGAATTTTCAAGAAGTTCATGCCTATGCCACTTCAATAAAGATACTGTTAAGTAATTAAAACTTAAATGAATCCTAATAAAGAAACAAATGCATCCGGATGTTAACTCGATTCTATATCAGTATGAAAATAATTATCATATAAATACATAGATAAGAATAAAGTATAAAGTAAAAAAGCTCACATTTATTGCCAATAGGGAAACAAATAAATCCAATTAAAATTTGGGACTCGTGATGGCTGAAGAAAAAATAAGTGAATTGTAAGGACCAACATGCACACATCTAACGTATGTATTTGAGATCTCATCAAGATTCACCCTTGAGCATTTAGATTTCACCTCCTCTTCAACAAGTGGAAATGGACCCTGTCATTGAATTGAAAAAAGAAGTCATAAAAGGGTATGAAGAAATTGAGAGAAAATAAATCAATAAAAATATTTAAAATATCATTATCAGAAAATACGAGAAGAGAACGGTACCTAGAAGACAATAATACAGAACTGAGAAAGAGAATGGTATAAGAATTTCACTTATGCTAAGCATTGAAGAACAATATTAAATTACAAGTAGAAGATTGAAACTGAATACAATATATACTAAAAAATAAAATAAAAAGTTTAATAAATTACATTCAATCTCAATAATGAAGATCCTTCACTCCAATTCTTGATATGTAAGTCAATTTTATTTCTCTCAATTTTTTGGGTACATGTCCTACAAATTATTTAATTTGGTGTTAGGGCTAAATTCAATAGATAGCATTTGGCCAATAAAATCTGCAGCAGTGGAAAAAGACACAGACCGAAATGCAATGTGCTTCCATTTTATATCCTCATACACAAAAAATATGGTGTTCTAAGCCAAGTCTTTCGGTCACTCCACCACTCCAACAGCAACAGCTACAGCAACGAGAAGAAGGAACCTCTCACGACGACAAAGCCAAGCTCATAACCAGTGCTTCTAACCCATTTGTCAAGCACTGCCTCAAGCTTCGCAATTCCTCTTCCTATCGCCGCGCTCACGCTTCTGCTCTCGTTGTCGGTGCTACCCCTATCAGGTCTCATGTTTTTCCTCTGCTTTTCTTTGAATCTATTTTTCTGGCTTTCCTTTTGGTGGGTTGAGGTACTTTGGCAGTGACCCTTTTGTAATTTTAAGCTACATGGCCTTCCAAATTCCAATCTTTCAAAAAATTAAATTAGTGAGTTTTGGTTGAGATATTGTGCAACTTGAGGAACATGTTATCTCAGATAGTGTTAACTTGATAATTAATAAACACAAGCTACAGAGAGCATGCTGTGAAAAGCTTTACATAGAAACTTGTGGAAATAAGGTAAAAAAAAACTTATATAGAAGTCATAAGCTATTTTCATTAGCCAAGACAAGTTCCTGTTATGCATGTGCTTTCACTAATTATTCAGCTGATAACAGGTACTAAACTTCAAAGTTACATTGTCCTAACTAAGCTTAAACAGTTGTAAACTATATGAAGAGTGGAAACCTATGCGGTTGAGCTCCAATCTTCATAGTATTATTGATTAAATAATGTACTGAAATAAATTTTTACCTGAACCTGCTTGTTTTTTTTCTCGTCTACATTTTACGATATCACATCAATATGTACAAAACTACAATTTCAGGCAGAATATGGCTTGATTCATCCCTTTTAGTTTTTATAGCTGGTTAGCATGGACTTATTTTATATGGAACTTTTCTCTATAATTAAAGTATGGATGTTATTCATGACTAAAATTATGGAATAAAACTGCATGGGTGAGTGATATATAATTGTTTTTTGCAGAGAAATCCGCAGGTTTCAAGAGTCATTACAAGATGAAAGTGTTTCAATGGATTGTTTAATTCTTCCTGACAAAGCTGAGATACCTGATGGGTTGGATCAATCCACTGCTTCTATTGTGCGTGTGAGCTCCACAGTGATGAGAAAGCTTTCAGGGCTGCAAACTATTGACTCTCTAGATGCAATTGCGCTTATGAAAATTCCTGCCAGTTTTTTCAATGTTGATGATGATCAAAAGAACTATCAGAAATTGTTTCCATCTGTTCATCGGATACTAGTCCTTGATGGGATTCAGGTGATACATAATGTCACTTCTTGACTTTACCATTTTGGGTCTTTGAATGTTTGCCTGATCATCTTTCTTGTTTGTGGATGGTGGCACCACTGTCCTAGTTTTACTTATTTTTGTCAATATTGCCACTGATTCTATGTAGTCAATTTTTGCACTTCTGATTAATGTAGGGACGCTATATACTTCTTATTGGAAACCCCGCAAAGTTAAATTGAATTACCAATTATCAATAAAAAATTCACTTGCTGAGGTTGTACAATCTTTATCAATGATCATGTTCTGGCTAGAATATGAAACATAGGTCTATAGTCTACATTCTAAATTTTTACAGAGAAAAATAATAAAATTAATATTTTGAGTTCATGTTCCTCAAAAGAAGCTTATAATCATCTCCAGTTTTCCATAATCATTGCTCCCCTCATCCTGCATATAGGATACAGGAAAGTAGAATATTCATGGACTTCAATTACGATAAAGAATTGAATAATCTATTTGTCCTGTGTTATTTTATGTGAATGTTTCAAAGTGTAAACATTGAGAGAATCTTGTTGGTTTCAAAAACTTTATGTGCATAAGTGATATTTGAGAATTGTTTTCTGCAGGATCCTGGCAACCTTGGTACATTGCTCAGATCAGCTGTGGCCTTCAGATGGGTAAGGAATTATCTTCCTCCCCTGGGCATAGGGTCATGGAGCATTGTTTTCATATCATTCTACTGATCCTCTGCGTGATTTTCTAACCCTGTTTTATTGACATGGTACATGATTGCTACGTTAAACTTTAACTAGTTTCAAGGAATAGGAACACATTTAACCCTGTTTACTAGGATAAAAGTTTCTTTTTAGGATATCCATATTATAATCTTCCTACTTATTTCAGTGTAGTTTGTTTCATCGTTGAATATTAAAACTAAAATTCCTTTCTTAATTTTAATTCAAACTTGACATGTTTGCATGTGACAGGATGGAGTTTTCCTTCTTCCCGGCTGCTGTGATCCATTCAATGAGAAAGCTCTTCGGGCTAGCCGAGGTGCCTCCTTTCAGATCCCTGTTGTTTCTGGTTGCTGGAATCATCTGGAGTCTCTCAAAGAAGAATTTCAAATGAAGTTGCTGGCTGGGCATCCAGAGCTTGAAGAGTTGGTCAAGCCAGTGTGCTCTCTCTCTCCAACCTTGTGTGATTCCTTATCAGATACACCATTGTGTTTGGTTTTAGGAAGTGAAGGAAGTGGTATTTCAGAAAAATCCCTGCAGGCTTGTGAACTTGTGAGCATTGCTATGGCCGGAGACTACGAGTCGCTCAATGTTTCGGTTGCTGGTGGAATTTTCTTGTACATGCTACAACCAAAGAATCAATGAATTTGTATTTGTATGGTATGTTTTAAGTTTATCATAAGCTTCATCATCCTCTTTTAGGGGGCTCCCAATGAGAGGGTCATAAAAAAGCCCCACCCCCAAATCCCCCTATCAAGTGGGTTAGGGTCAAGGCTAAGGTAGGTTTACACCCCTAAAAACAATACTTTAAGTCAGAATCCAAGATCATGTTGAGTCATGTCTGGTAGGTCTAGACTGAAGATCAAGACTAACTGGCTAGCTCGGGCACAAGGAAAAGACGGGCCGGCGTGGACTTATAGCCAAGACAAGTCGCCCGAACTGACGACTAAGACAGGTCGATTGTCTCAGTTTAGGCCAGCCCGGTCGACAGCCCAAGACGATCCCACAACTCAGAGGGGCAAAACCAGGCCCACAACCGAGATGGGTCATGTCAATCAAAAGATCGACACGAGCCAAGCCAGTCGAGACACACTTGGCTGAGCCAACGGTCCAAATGAGCTTATGGATCAACCGACCAAGATGGGTCAGGTCGAGTTAGCCTGTCGATGGTAGAGAGGAGTCGGCTCGAGTCAATTGCAGAGATAGGTTAGGTTGGTCAACTATTGGGACGGGCCGAGTCGACTTGATTCGACAACAGACATAGGCTTGCTTGGACAAACTATAGAGACGAGCTGGCTAGAGCAGACGATCAAGACGAGTCGGGCTGGTCCAATGACCAATACAAGCCAGGCATGGTCGACAGTCAAGATAGGCCAAGCCAAGCTAACGACATAAGTTGGCTCAAGCTGATGGCTAAGATGGGCTCGGCATGGCCAACAACAAGACGGGTTGGGCTGACGGTCGACAAGGCTGTATTGGGTTGACAACCTAATAGTGCCAGCTTAGCCACTTGACCTAGACGGGTATGTCATTGGTCACCGAGGTGGGCCAAAAGTCGAGATGCGTCGGGACGAGTCGATCGCTGATACGAGCTGAGCTAGTCCGAAACCAAAGAAAAGCCTGGTTGAGCCAACAGTCGAGAGATAGGCTAATATGCTAACAACTGAGACGGGACGACCATGGTCAACAACTGAGACGGGCTAGGTTTACGAGCAAGACAGGCTGAGTCGGGTCGGGTTTTGTCGACGTCCGAGATTGGCTGGTCCAAGTTGACGGGCGAGATAGGTAGACAATCAATATAGGTTGATAGGCCAGGTCGACGACTGACACATGTTGTGCTGACGTTCGAAACAAGTCGGGCCAGTCCTACGATCCATAATGGCCATACTAGGAAAATGGCCAAGACGAGTCTGGGTGCATCCATGGCTGATTGTTGAAACGGGTTAGGCCAATTAGACGAATTAGATGGGTGGTCCCGGGCTAGCCTTGGCTGACGTCCAAAATGGGTTAGAAAAATAATCGAGATAGGTTGAGCCGACGATTGAGGCGGGCGGGCGCACTATCTCACGATCGATGATCCGGCATGGCCAATGGCCACGACGGCCGTGTCGGGCCCACTATCGAGACGTGCTAGTCCAAGTTGACTACTCAGGTCGGCTTGTGCCCACGACCTAAACATGCTTAGTTAGGGCGAGTCGTGGGTCAGCCTGGGCAAATGACGATCGAGACAAGTTAGTTCAACGACCAAGGTAGGCTTTACCACATTGACACCTAAGATAGTTGGGCCCACGGTCGAGACATGCCTGCTCGAGTGGTCCTGTCCGCCGTCTGAGGTGGGCCTATGATTGAGACGATCTAGTGGGGTCGGGGGTCGGACCCACGACCCAAACGTTTCGATCAGTCCATGACCTAGACAGGTCAGGCTAGCTCAGGATGTAGGTTGAGACGTGTCTGGTTAGGTCAACGATTGATACGAGCCGACCTAGTTCAACGACTTAGATGGGTCAGTCTAAGTCGATTATAGAGATGATGGGGCTAGGGTTAATGGTTGAGATAGGCAGGCTTAGACCTTGTGAACTTCTTTAATGAAGGATTTTTTGGTTTTGTGGACTCTTTTAGTCCTAGTCCACGTGGACTAGGTTAATCGTGTGGGTTGGACCAAATTGAATGGTCTAGAAGTTACATATCATTTAAGTTCTTATGAAATGAGTTAATATTAAATTTGATTTTTTCAAATTTTCTATTTTTTATTCTTTGTATTTGAAAGAATGGTTTCTATTCTGTTAGAAATTTATAGAAGATTAAAAAATATCATTGTTAAAATAGTATTACTATACTTATACTTATGAATATTATTTGAATTCGTCCTTATGAATAAAGGATTTTGCATAATATTCAAATTAATTTAGGTAATATCGAAGTTTTATATCATGCACACTGACGAGGGTTTGTATATATTTTTTCTTTTTATTAAAATACTTTTAATTGATTTTAGATGCTATTTTAAAATTCATGAGATTATAATTTTATTTCTAAATATTTAGTTTTAAAGTGAGAAAAGTGTTAATTTTTTAAGGTTAAATTTTTCTAATATTATATTTTTGTTTTTATGTTTTAAGAAAAATATTTTATAAATATTTGAATAAAATTAAGATATATATTTTATCTTTTAAAATAAAATATTTTCATTTTTTAGTATTTGAAATATATGCATGTCTTCTAAAAGGTCTTAATTTAACTTTTTGGTTTTGTTTTATTTTGAATTTTTTTTAGTGTTACGTTTGAGATAAATAAATAATATGTATTTTAAAATTTGTTACATTTGGCCTAGTATTACAATTCTAGTGAGTGAAATGTAATATAGGTTCATTACTGTGTATATTAAACATATTAGTTAGGCTTTTACTTCCTGCATTCCCCGAATTTCTTTGCACACAACCAAATTTTCAAAATGACAAATTTTATCTTCTGGAAAATTGACTTCTGAAATATATGTTCCGGAAACTTTTTGAAACAAGCTTTCCAAAATTTTTAGAATAAGATTTGTAGATCGAGAGTTTTTAAACAAAATTTTTGAAACTATATTTTCGAAACAGAATTTTCTAAATAAAACTCTCGGAACATATAAAATGTATTTTGGAACAGGTTTTCCAGGATTACTAGAACATGAAATGTGTTTTTATTTTTTTTTAAATATATGAAATATGTTTTGTACAGAGTTTTCCAGAACGAGTTTTTTTCTGTATTTTCTCTTTTTATTTTTAGCATTCTGTCTCTTCTTTCGTAACAACAGTGACGGTGGAAGCTGCAAACATAATGATGGTATGATGCAGTAATGAGAAATAAAAAGAAATTAAATATGATTTTCGTTTTTAAACTAAATTAAATTATAAAGTATTTATTTTATGAAGTTAATGTAAAACATCATTTTCATCATGTAAACTATTTTTCATGTGACAAATGAGATTTCACATTGAACTGAAATATGATTTCCATATGCTGATTGCTAAGAAAAATGTTTTATATGAGTATTGTAAAGTGCAGGGCAAAATATGTTATAATTTAGTTTAAAGTCTAAACACAATTTCTCATAACAATTTAGAAATAAAAAATATATTAAAATATTCGTTCTATCTCCACCTAAACAAAATCTATTCTTTCATAAAATTCATTTTTTTTATCTTTCAACATTTGATGATGTAACGAGGAATAATGTGTCTATTGCCCCAGCACAAATGCTCCAGAAATTTCCTGAACGATAAAAGTCTTTTCTTCTTTTTTTTATTCTTTTTTTCTGAAATTCCTTGTTAATTAATCTTTTTTACGATGTTGAGGATCGGGCAAGAATAAAATCTTGAAATATATGTATGTAGCTTAAGCTTCTATTTATGGCCCCCCAAAACACAAGAATGTTGTTGTGCTGATAAAGAAAAAAAAAAACAAGAATGTTGTTGTATAAACCAAAAATATCATTTTGGCATTTTGGGCCTCAATACTTAAGCCTTTATTGTTTGGGATCTTTCTTCCTATACTTCCAAAATTTCTTTTATACCTCTAATACAATTTTAAATTTCAAAACTATCATTTCACCATTTAATTAAAACCACGGACATTACAACCCAAAATTATTTTCAGAAGTCGACTTTCGGAAGTCAAACTATATAATCGGAAGTCGATTTTCGAAAGTCAAAAATATAACCGGAAGTCGACTTTCAGAAGTCAAAATATATTATCGAAAGTCGACTTCCAGAAGTCAAAATGTATTATCGAAAATTAACTTTCAAAAATCAAAATATATTACCAGAAGTCGACTTCTGAAAGTCAAAATATATTACCGAAAGTCGAATTCTGGAAGTCAAAATATTATTTTTAAATTTATCTTTTAGTTTAATTATTTTTAATACATTGTATAAAAAAATTATATTATATATATATATATATATATAATCTTATTTTTTAAATATATATTAAAAATACTTAAGAAGTAAAATAAATTAAAAATACTTAAACTTTATATTAAAAAAATATTAATTTTGTTTTAACTATTTTTAATTTTATTTAAAGTTTATGTTTTCTAAATTTTAAATGTTTTTTTATTTTTTTACTTTTTATTTTATTTATTTTTTATGTTTTCATACTTCTTAATATATATTTGAAAAATAAAATAAAATATTAATATCTATGTATATAATTTTATTTTTTTTAATGTATTGAAAAATAAATATAAATATAAAAAGTAAATGAAACAAAAATGAAAAATATATTTTGTTTTTGATTTCTGGAAGTTGACTGCCGGTAATATATTTTAACTTTCGGAAGTCAATATTTTTATTTTCGAAAGTCGATATTTTTACTTCCGGAAGTTGACTTTCGGTGATATATTTTGACTTCCAAAAGTCGACTTCCGTAATATATTTTGACTTCCGAAAAAGTCAACTTCTGGTAATATATTTTGACTTCCGGAAGTCGACTTCCGGTTATATTTTGACTTCCGAAATCCGGTTATGTATTTTGAGTTCCGAAAGTTGACATCCAGAAATAATTTTGGGGGTATGATCCACGTGGTTACGCTCAAATGGTCAAAGAGTATTTTTAGAATTTTTAAATTTTTGGAGGTGCAGAAAAAATACTTGGAGATGCGGGAAGAAAACCCCTATTGTTTGATAAGTTGAAAGAATTTCCTTAGCATATTTGTAATAGTGAAATATTAGATTTGTTGGTCCTCACAACAAGAAACAATGATCTTGTTAAAGATGCTTTCCATGTGGTTTATTTCATCACTTTTCCTATGTGATTATACATATCCATTATGAACATCTCACCCTACTCCACAGTTTTTATGGCACTCTAAGTCATCCATGACTTTGATTTTTTACCTTTTTAATGTGCAATTATAAACTAATTATGAGCCAT